>ERZ1066131.21-NODE-21-length-61627-cov-47.212986_pt1 | contig 61627 bp, 47 predicted proteins | sample MGYA00382778_ERZ1066131 | MGnify/ENA primary metagenome ERZ1066131 (study PRJEB33369, sample SAMEA5778361) | biofilm metagenome | biome: Industrial cooling water; feature: Water cooling tower basin; material: Biofilm | place: United Arab Emirates | collected... | reverse complement strand
TGGTAATTGGTAATTGGTAATTGGTAATTGGTAATTGGTAATTGGTAATTGGTAAAAAGCAAACTTTATATTTTAATTCAATTTTAATTTAAAATTCCCCATTACCCATTACCGATTACCCATTACCATTTATCAATGTCCTTGCCAGCGGTTGATTGGAATGCAATCAATATCGAATTGGTCTAAGGCACGAGCTACTACAAAATCTACCAAATCTTCAATCGTTTGGGGATTGTGATACCAGGCTGGGATTGCTGGCACAATTCTGGCTCCGGCTTCTGCCAAAGTTGTTAAGTTCCGCAGGTGAATCAGGCTAAAAGGTGTTTCGCGAGGGACGATGACCAGTTTACGGCCTTCTTTCAGTTGAACGTCAGCCGCTCGCTCTAACAAGTCGGAACTCAAACCAGCCGCTAGTTTGGCAACCGTACTCATACTGCACGGTATTACTATCATACCCAGGGCGCGAAACGAACCGCTGGCAATATTGGCTCCCACATCTCCCCAAGGATGGCATCTGAGTTTACCCAAAGTTTCTACCCCTGCTTGCTGGCGCCAGAATTGTTCCTGTTTCTCCGCTTCTGTTGGCATTCGGATATTCTGTTCTGCCTGCCAAACCATGTAAGTCGATTTGGAAGCAACCAGCTCAATGGCATAGTCAGCTGCTAATAAAAACTTTAAAGTTCTCACCGCATAAATTAGACCGCTAGCCCCAGAAATACCCACAATTAAAGGTTTGTTAGTTGTCATCCGTTATTAGCCAGTAGTCCTTATTTAACACAAATTGCTAGTGATAAACATTGGGCGTTGCTAATAGCTAATTGCCAATTGCCAGCTTATTAATATAGCATTTTATGTCAATTAGCCATTAACTATTAGCCATTAGCCCCTAGTTTGAGATCTTTAGCAATTCACTCATCTTCGAGACTAAAAAACGGAGATTCATCTTGCTCCGAGTCATCAGGCTCGCCGTTATTGTCTACCGTTACCAAGTCTATTTGCTGGCGATAGTAATCGACGCTTTTCACTTGGACTTCGACGCGATCGCCCAATCGATATTGCTTGCGGTTTTTGCGCCCCACGAGGGCTTCTTGTCGGGAGCGGTACTCGTACCAATCATCTTTGAGCGATGATACGTGTACCAATCCTTCTACCCGGAAAGTCTCGCCATTGGGCATCGGCACTTCCATTTCGACAAAGAAACCGTAGGATTGAACGCCGGTAATTGCTCCTGGCAAAATCTCGCCGATGCGTTCTTTCATTAACTCGGCTTTTTTGAGTCCGGCTAAATCTGCCTCGGCTTCCTGGGCTTCTTTTTCCAGTTCGTTGAGGGATACTACTACCGCCACTAGATGTTCTTCCAACGCTTGCTGTGTCTGTGGTGGTAGGACATTCCAAGTAATGTTGCCGTGGGAGGAACTGTGGCGTAAATTTACCTGTTCTTTGGCGCGGGTGGTTTTGCGATCGCGTCCTTCTTCAAACACGGCGTGCAAGACTCGCTGTACCAATAAATCTGCATAACGTTTGGCGGGCGAAATGCAGTGGGTATAGCCTTCTGTTTGGGATAAACTAAAGTGCGTTCCCGGTGCCGTGCTGTAAACCGCAGACTTTAACGTAGACTGCAACAGCGAGTTGAGAACTCTTTCCGCCTGGGTTTGAGCAAATTGCCGCAAAAATCTTTGATAATCTTGGGGCGTTACCGTCTCTTCCTGGTCAAGCTGTAACTCTAACCGGAGATTGCTCGCCAATTTGATCAATTCTTGCACGTCATCGAGATCGGGCACGGGTTGAATCCGATACATCGCCGGTAGCGATAGCGCCTTCAAATGTTGGGCTAACACTTCGTTGACCAAGATCATCAAATTGCGGATCGTCGAGCGGGCTGGTTGGGAAGATGATTCTATTACTGCGGCGATCGCTCCTTCATCGTTAAAGTGGGTATCTTCTTCCGGTAGGTTCAACTCAAAAGCACCCCGCTGCTGTCGTTGTTCCTTCACTGCCGTTGACAGAACTAACAGTTGATCGAGCGTAGCAAACACGGGAGCCAATTCTTTGAGATCTGCCGAAACTCCTTTATCGTGACGTTCAAGTATTGCCGTGGCTTGGGATTCGCTCAGTTGATAATCTACCTGGATCGCCGTCGGTTGAATCTCAAACTCGACTACTTGACCGAGTTTATCCAACGTTAACAAGACCGAAATTGCCAGATGGACTTGACCGGGCAACAGGGACAATTGTTGCAGCAGCGATGGCGGCAATTGGGGCAATACGGTTTCGCCCAACACCACGCTAGTACCGCGTCGTTGCGCTTCCCGGTCGATCGGCGAGTCGGGTTCGACGTAGGTGGCAACATCGGTGATGTGGACGCCGACTCGCCAGCGTTCGGGATCGATTCTTTCTAAGGTCAGCGCTTGTTCTACCAGTGAAAATTCCGCTCCGTCGCTGTTTTTTACCTTCGCGTCGCTGCCAATGGTGAGCGTTACCAGATGGCGCAAATCTAGACGATTTTTCTGGTTAGTTTTGCGAATTTTGGCAAAATCGAGTTCGTTTGCCGCGGCTAGCACCGCATTGGGGAAAGAGCGGGGTAAATCGTGCTTGCAGCAGACAATATCGATATCTGCGGCTGCTTCGGCGTCGCTGCCCAGGATTTGGGTAACGCGACCGATGGGGGGATTTTGTCCCAAAGGATAGCGCAGGATTTCCACATCCACCAAATGATCGATCGCTTCTGCTAAGTTAGTGCCATTTGGTTGCAGTTCGAGTTCAAACAGCAAGCGATCGTCCAAGGGAACTGCCCGGAATCCGGAAGGCGTTTGTTTAACTCGCGCCAGTACGCTGGGATGGGCGCGCTCTAGAATTAGCCGTACTTCTCCTTCTGGAGAGCGCCGCCGGTTGCCTTCTTTGGTAATTTTTACCAACACGCGATCGCCATTCCATGCGGTCGATAGATTGCTTTCCCGCACGTATATATCTGCCGATCCTTCAACGTTCTGAATCGCAAAGCCAAACCCTTTACTCGAACAGCGGAGTTTAGCTTCCACCACTCCTTCTTCTACCACCCGACGATACTTGCCCCGCTCTTTTACCAAAATGCCAATTTTTTCCAGAGCATCCAGGGCAATCTGTAACTTTTCCCTACAAGATTCATCTTGGCATCCGAGTTTTTTTTCTAAAAATTTGGCAGCCACCAGTTTGTCTTCGGTGAAGTTATAAAGCAATGTAGAGATTGAAAATTCCATGAAGCGACTTAGTCCTTAGCGTCTTAATTAGATTTTTTGACCTTGCTTTCATCCAGCACAGCCGACTCTTGCCCCTTACTGTTGCTCGCTAATTTTAGAATTGGTCATTTAGATAATGGTTCCGAAGGATGAAAACTGGGGAAAGATTTGGCTTTCCAGTTTTTTCCTGCTTGACATTTACCAATTCTTCAATTTAATTGGCTTATCTCCTGGTTCTTGTATCCTGAGAGTGTCGCGAAAACTGTCTATTGCGGCGAGGTTTGGTCGCCCGAACACCCCAAAGATATTCCCACCTTAGAGCCAGACATTGGTTGGCAAACTACGATGCAATTAGTAGGAGCAAGTTTAACCTCTGTCAATCAGCCACCCAATCCCCTAGATTTTCCCACTTTTTGATGCATTAAGAGAAACTAGCGGCTGGATAATCCCCACGATTAAAATCAGGGGATTTGTCAAGGGGCAGGGGTTAGGGGCTAGGGGCTAGGGGAAGAAAAAGTTTATGCTTCTTTACACAATGGCTTTTTCTTGTTTTTCCCTAGTCCCTAATCCCCTTTTTTTATGATTTCCTAGCCCCTAATCCCTAGTCCCTAGACCCTTTTCGGGCAGTTTCCTCAACTTTTGGGGAAAGGTGAGGCAATGTGTGGGGAAAGCCTTACTTCTTAAATTTTGGAAGTAGGCTAGAGTCAAAACTGGACATAACAGAGGTTAATAAATCCCAGGGTCTTGTTGGTGGAGATACAAGATATCTTGGTGAAGTGCCGATCGCTATCAGCAAAGCTCTAGCGATCGCTCTCCAGTTGCATCTGCCGTTGCCACCAAAGGAACTCTTACGAGTCCGCAACTGAATGCGGTGATGGTCTTATAAAGCTTCCTGAGATGTGACCAGGTTTTCCCAGTTTTACCTCCTGTATACCTTGAGGTATAGAACCAGTAATTGCCCGTCCACAGGTAGCGAAAAAGAACCAGAGACTGTTCCCGTTTCGGTTGTATCGGGAAAGATCCAACTTTGGAGCGATATGCCGACCGCACGCTTGGCGAACTCACGCGCACATGCACCCAGCAACGATCTGGGGATATAACCCATAACTTGCCCGTATCTAGCGATACGTTGCCCTAAACGGGGCTACCCTGTGGAAGGGGCTTGCACTTGACCAATGGGTTGCTACTGTAGGAACACACAGGTTTTAGGCGTCTAGTGCAATGCGCTACCCGTTCGGTTTGGCAAGTAGTTCGCGCTTTTAGGGCGCTGGGTTTTCCGGCAGTCAACCTAGTGGCTTAAATGAGCCGTGCGGATGAACAATCCTTTTATTATTGTGACATCCTCGACCCCCAAATCAAAGATTATAGGAGTAGCCTACTAGAATCATATCTGGGAACTTGCCCCGATTATCCACAGCTACTACTTGTTAAAGACGTGGAATCAACACCATCTAACTAACTGCACGATTTCGATGACAGCTGTAACCAGATTGCCCACATTGATGCACTTCCACCCTCAAGTCTTTGGGTGTATGAGTGCTGCGATTTGGTCAGATTTGACTCGTTGCTGCGGCATCGACTTGGGCGAAGTACGCTCCAAGGTTCCAGCACACCCATCCCAAAATGGAAAGCAATTGCCCAAAGGCTGCATCCATACAGTTTTTACCGAACATACCTCTCTCGATTCCTTTGTCCTGAAGCGATTCAGCAAAAATCGTTTTTGCCTGGTCGCACAACTGATGTGCGGTCTTCAAATCAAAATCTTTTCGAGCATTAGCTATATGCTGCTAAAGTTTGACAACCTTCTGTTGTACTTTCTCCCATAGCACTTACGCAAAGAAACCGGATTTCTATGAAAAATCATCGGTTTGGCAACGAAAGATCTAAACAGAAACCCGGTTTCTAGGATCTTCGCGCGTAAGTCCAATCCCAGTTTCTAGACCGCTGCTGTTTTTTAGCCGAGCAATATTATGTTTACCCAATTTCCAGTTCGCTATCCCACAACCAGTGTGATTTCCGAGTTACTGACCATTCAAGGTGACAAGTATGTTGTTAGAGCCAGTGTTCTGATTGAAGGTGTAATCCGCGCTACTGGCTTGGCTGCTGCCGATACAATTGAACAGGCAGAAGACCGCGCCCGTAAAAGGGCGATGGAAGTTTTGGGCATTGGCAACTTGACACCGACACAGCCAGAAATTCTTGATGCTTCCTTATCTACCAGCGAAGCTTTGGGTCAATCTCAGAGGTTTTCGACGAGCGAGCCGACTTTCCCTCAAGAGCAATTCGAGTCAGCTAAGTTTGGTCGTATTTCTACGGATACGAGTTGGTTAAACGATACATCGCAACCTGCTGATTTAGATCTAAACCCGCCTGTAGTACCGATCGAGGCAGTTGGAGTTAATGCCCCATTAACTTCAGATTGGCAAAGCCATGCTTGGACTGAGAATCTGGTAGGCGATTCGATGCCGACACTTGAGGAAGAAAACGAGCTAACTATCCCTTCATTTAAAAAGGTGACGCCAATTCGCTCGCGCCGTCATGACGCCAATAAAAGCGCCGCTCAACCCGTGCCATCGGACGCCGAAGCGCCGGATGGGTTCGAGAAGCTAACCGAGGCAACTGACCCTGTAGATTTATCCGATTTGCTGGCTCAGATCAAGAGCGAACTGAAGCGTTTAGGTTGGACTGATGACCAGAGAAACAAGTTCCTGGAACGTACCTATGGTAAAAAATCCCTCGATCTACTTGATAAACAAGAAATGCTGGAATTCCTAGAATATTTGGAATCTTTTGCCAAAATCGATGTCGAACTCAAGCGCATTGGGTGGACTCCAGAGAAAGGAAAGGCGCACCTGATCCAAACTTACGGCAAGGGATCGCGTTACCAATTATCCCCCAAACAATTAGGGGAATTTCTACAGCACTTGGAACTTCAACCCAACCCGATATCTTAGTCAGGGTTGACACAAGACGAGGCCAGAAACCCGGTTTCTTCATCGATCTTTGGTTGCCAAACCAACGATTTTTTCAGAGAAACCGGGTTTCTTTGTCGAGGCCAAAAACCCGGTTTCTTCATCAAATGCTTTTTTCAGAGAAACCGGGTTTCTTTGTCTTGCTTAGTAAAAAAATCAGAGGTTTGATTTGATTCAAACCTCTGTCTAGAGCGATCGCATCACTCTAAAATCAAAGCTTGGTTAGCTAACAGCCGCGATCGGTTTGCTGCCGGTAGCACGCCGGTCAATCACTTGATCGATTAAACCGTAGTTTTGTGCTTCTTCTGCCGACATGAAGAAGTCGCGCTCGGTATCTTGCTCGATTCGTTCTAGAGGTTGTCCGGTGTGTTCTGCTAGCAACAGGTTCAGGCGGCGCTTGTGATACAAAATTTCTTTCGCCTGAATTTCAATATCGGTTGCTTGACCTTGAGCGCCCCCTAAGGGTTGGTGGATCATAATCCGAGAATGGGGCAGACTCATGCGCTTGCCTTTTGTCCCGGCACTGAGGAGGAAAGCACCCATACTCGCTGCTAAGCCAGTACAAATCGTACAGACATCAGGACGAATTTGTTTGATAGTGTCATAAATTCCCATGCCTGCCGTCACCGAGCCACCCGGAGAGTTGATATACAGGTAAATATCTTTTTCCGAGTCTTCCGAGTCTAAAAACAGCAACTGGGCAACGATCAGGTTAGCGAGATCCGAGTCAATTTCTTTGCCTAAAAAGACGATCCGCTCCCGCAAAAGCCGGGAATAAATATCAAAGGCGCGTTCGCCACGACCCGATTGTTCAATAACGGTAGGAATCATGGGATCTTCAGCATCTTGCGTAATTTTCCTTAATTTTATCGGTTTCAGCTAGCTAATGCTAAGGCGGTTATCCGAATATCGTTTCGATCCCATGAGGCGCTGACAACCGCCGATGGGCTGAGTTTGGAGGTTGAAGGGCGATATACCTACTGCACGCTGCGCGATCGCTTCGCTTTACGTGCAGCGCGAATCGCACCACCGAATCGTATTTTTAAAAGACCTCTGACATTGAGAAAAGCCTGTTATCGGTGAAAAACTCCCAGCAGGTGTAAACCTCACCTTCATGCTCGATGCGATCGCCAAGCGATTCACGTGTCTTACCCCATACACGCTTAGCACCTTATTGGCATAAAATCTTAACAAAAAAGGTGAGTCTATTACACCGCCTTCTTTTACCGACAAAGTATTAATAGAAAATCAGAGGTTAATTATGACAACAGAATTTAACGAATTAGAAATTATAGCGCAACAGAATATCGATTTACAATCAACCAAGGATATGCAAACCTGGGATTATCAGGATGCTTCTCTCGATGAAATCGTAGACTTACTAGAAGAAGTTAGCGAACCATTTGCCCTATTAGCATCGAGTTTGCCACCAGAGTTGCAACAAAGTGCGAGAAAAGAAATCGAGTTTTTGACCTCTCTTTACCAACAGCGCATTGCCGAACTTCAGCAAGGTATTCCCAATGCTTCACCTTAGCCCTGGAGGTACAAGCATTGCTCTACGCCACACGCTAGAGTACCAGAATGATATCCGCAATCATACGGAGAGTAATATGACCAATCGCCTTGCTCAAAGCATGAGCCTTTACCTTCGCAAACATGCCGACAACCCGATTGACTGGTGGCCTTGGTGCGACGAAGCTTTAGAAACGGCACGCCGTATGAATAAGCCGATTTTTCTCTCAATAGGGTATTCCAGTTGCCACTGGTGTACGGTGATGGAAGGAGAAGCTTTTTCCGATGGTGCGATCGCCGAGTACATGAACGCCAAATTTCTGCCCATCAAAGTAGACCGGGAAGAACGTCCCGACCTCGACAGTATTTACATGGTGCGACCCGTTCTCTCTAAATGAGTAAAAATGCTCAAGGATGAGAGACATGGTTCAACAAAACTACACAAATCTAAGTAAGGATTACCGAACTTAAGCTGTAGTAATAACCGAACCTTGATAACTTGATTTCCGTGTTGGTGAGGGAAGTAGCCTAGAACCCCAAGTCCAACCCTCTAGGTGCAAGAGTGAAAGCACTCCCCCGCTTCGGAAAATTGGTAACTTTACGGAGTGAAGCGGGGAGGAATGTCGGTAACCCAGAATCCGACTGGGAACCCCGGCTAGCAACTGGTTATGAGTAGCGCCAGCAAACCCTTGTTTGAACCGTCGTTAATGCTGAAGTAGCCTACGCGGGTTATTGGCTACAGACAAAATGTCACCAGGTCTAAGCGGAAGCAGTCAAAATAGCTTACCCAAAAGATGTCTCGATCGTGTAATGAGACATTAGCACCCGAAACAGACCTCGGCGGAGAGAGGGACTCTAAAGCCAGAAACCAACGGAAATCAGGAACGGGATAACTCGTTTATAGCTCTTGGGTGAAGGTCGAAAACCCAAGTAGTAACCAGCGCAAGCTAAAGACGAGCAGGATTGTCTCAGAAGCCAACGCCATTCTGCCTAAGTGGAATGGATATGCTGACGGAGACACAATGATTTGGAAGGAAAAGCTGCCATTAGGAGTGCAAAAGTTATGAACGCGGTTGAAAAACCGACGTATGAATGGAACCAAATTCCCTGGCGCCAGCTAGAGAAAATGGTGTTCAAGCTTCAAAAACGGATTTTCCAAGCCAGTCAGCGTGGTGATGTCAAAACAGTTCGCAAACTTCAGAGACTCTTGATGAAGTCCTGGTCAGCCAAATGCCTATCTGTACGCAAGGTTACCCAAGATAACCAGGGGCGCAAGACGGCAGGAGTAGACGGAGTAAAATCTCTATCCCCAGAAGCACGTCTAAAACTGGTAGGGCGTCTAAAAATCGATTCCAAATCCAAACCAACTAGAAGGGTTTGGATACCTAAACCAGGAAAAGACGAAAAGCGTCCATTAGGAATCCCAACGATGTACGACAGGGCATTACAAACCTTGGTAAAAATGGCTCTCGAACCTGAATGGGAAGCCAAGTTTGAAGAAAACTCCTACGGGTTTAGACCAGGACGTTCAGCCCATGACGCGGTTGAAGCAATTTTTAGTTGCATCAGGTTAAAACCAAAATACGTACTTGATGCAGACATAACGAAGTGCTTTGACCGAATTGATCGCTCAAAACTGCTGACTAAATTAAATACATCCCCCACCATTAAAAGGCAAATCAAAGCCTGGTTGAAAGCGGGGGTGATAGATAATAATCAACTCCTACCTACTGAGGAAGAAACGCCGCAGGGCGGAACTATCTCGCCACTGTTGGCTAACATTGCTCTACACGGAATGGAGGAACGTATCAAGCAGTTCGCTGAAACCTTGCCGTCTATAAACAATAAGGACAGCAAACGGGACAAGCGCAAAAGGCTACAATTAATTCGCTACGCGGATGACTTTGTAGTCCTCCACGATGACCTGGAAGTTATCAAGCAATCCCAAGTTATCTTATTGGAGTGGTTAAAAGAAATTGGGCTGGAACTGAAACCGAGCAAAACGAGGATCAGCCATACCTTAGTTCCCTATGAAGGAAATGCCGGATTTGATTTCTTAGGATTCAATTTCAGGCAGTATCCAGCAGGGAAAAATCATACAGGCAATAATTCAAACGGAAAACCACTCGGTTTCAAAACAATCATCAAACCTAGCGAAGAAAAAGTAAGAGAACACTACCGCAAACTCGCTGAAACGGTTGAGAAGTACAGCAACGCCCCACAATATGCGCTCATCGGAGCGCTGAATAAAATTATTAGGGGATGGAGCAAATACTACTCAACTGTATGCAGTAGCTCGCTATTCTCTGAACTTGACAACCTATTATTCCAGAAACTCTGGAGATGGGCTAAAAGAAGACACCCCAGAAAAGGGAAGAAGTGGGTTAAAAAGAAATATTGGCATCCACTTCGGAACAGCCAATGGGGTTTCAGAACGCTAGGGAAAATCAGAGTCCATTTATACCGACACAGCGACAGCAACATTGTCAGATTCACCAAAGTGTCGGGGAACAGAAGTCCCTATGACGGAGACTGGGCTTACTGGGGAGCCAGAATGGGCAAACATCCCAAACTGTCCCCTACAAAAGCAAAATTGCTCAAGCTCCAAAAAGGGAAATGTGCTCTATGTGGACTGAACTTCCGCGATGGAGATTTGATCGAACTTGACCATATAGTCCCCAAAAACAAAGGGGGCAGCAATCAGACAACAAACTTTCAATTGCTCCATCGACACTGCCATGACTTAAAAACTTCAAATGACATGAGCCTTCATCAAGGCGAAGCAAACTTGGAGGACTGGTATGCATGACAAGCACCGAATCATTGAGGAGCCGGATGAGTTGAAAGGCTCACGTCCGGTTCTGCGACGAGTTCAAAAGGTGACTTTTGGGCTTAGTTCAACCAGGCGTTACAAATGATGACTGGGCAAGGTGGATGGCCTCTCAATGTGTTTTTAGAGCCATACGACTTGGTGCCTTTTTACGGCGGTACTTATTTTCCCCTGGAACCCCGCTACGGACGCCCTGGCTTTTTGCAAGTGCTAGAAGCGATTCGCCGCTACTACGACACGGAAAAAGCCAAGGTACAGTCAATTAAAGAAGAAATTCAAGGTTATCTGGAACAGGCAGCCGTCCTTGAACCTTCTGGGCAGTTGACCGCTAGTTTGCTGCGCCAGGGTTTGGAAACAAGCACTGGGATTGTTAGTGGTCGTGGGTCTGGTCCCAGTTTCCCGATGATGCCTTATGCTGAAGTTGCCTTGGAAACCGTCCGCTTCTCGTTAGAAGACGCCAAATACGATGCCAAGCAGGTTTCTAGCCAACGCGGTTTAGATTTGGCTTTGGGGGGCATTTTCGACCATGTAGGGGGCGGTTTTCACCGCTATACGGTTGACCCGACTTGGACGGTGCCCCATTTTGAAAAGATGCTCTACGATAACGGTCAGATTGTGGAATATCTGGCTAATTTGTGGAGTTCTGGGGTAACCGAACCGGCGTTTGAGCGAGCGATCGCACTTACGGTAAAATGGCTCAAACGCGAAATGACAGCCCCTGAAGGTTATTTCTTTGCTGCTCAAGACGCTGATAGTTTCACCAATCCAAGCGAAAGAGAACCAGAAGAAGGTGCTTTTTATGTTTGGAGTTATACCGAACTAGAACAGCTTCTCACTTCTGAAGAATTAACCGAACTTAAAGCACAATTCACTGTCACTCCCGATGGCAATTTTGAAGGCCATAACGTGCTGCAACGCCGTCATACCGGCAAGTTGAGCGATACGTTAGAAACAGCTTTAGCCAAACTTTTTCAAGTTCGCTACGGTACTGAACCCGCATCTTTAGAAACTTTCCCACCTGCCCGCAATAATCAGGAGGCTAAAACGGGAAATTGGTTGGGGCGCATTCCCTCTGTAACCGACACAAAGATGATTGTGGCTTGGAATAGTTTGATGATTTCGGGGCTAGCTCGTGCCTATGCGGTTTTTGGGCATCTCGAATACCTGGAAATTGCTGCCAAGGCGGCTAATTTTATGATCGACCAGCAGTGGGTTGATGGCAGGTTTCACCGACTCAATTACGAAGGTCAACCAGCAGTATTAGCTCAATCTGAAGATTATGCTTTCTACATCAAAGCCTTGCTGGATTTACAACAAGCTTCCCTAGTAATTGGTAAGTTAAAACCAATTACCAATTACCAATTACCAAATGCCAACTTTTGGTTAGAAAAAGCGGTTCAAGTTCAACAAGAATTTGATGATTTTCTCTGGAGTGTAGATCTAGGAGGATATTACAATACTGCTAGCGATGCCAGTAGCGATTTAGTGGTGCGGGAACGCAGCTATGTGGATAATGCGACGCCTTCAGCAAATGGGGTAGCGATCGCAAATTTAATCCGCCTTGCTTTACTAACAGAAGACTTGCAATATCTCGACAAAGCCGAGCAAGCATTGCAGGCTTTTGCTAGCGCGATGAACCAATCTCCTCAAGCCTGTCCAAGTCTGTTTACAGCTTTAGATTGGTATCGGAACCCCACTTTAATTCGCACCTCAACTGACATATTAACTGGCCTCGTAACCCAGTATTTCCCCACTGCTGTTTACGCCTTAGAAAGCAATCTTCCTACGGGAAGTTTAGGGTTAGTTTGCTCAGGACTCACCTGTTCTGAACCCGCAACCAGTCTCGAACAACTGTGCCAACAAATCCAACAAATTGGCACTAGGGCATAGAATAATTTCAGATTAGAGATTGCAGATTGCAGATTTAATTTCAATCTAAAATCTGCTGTGGGAAGTTCAACAAATTGGCACTAGAGCCTAGCATAATTGCAGATTGCAGATTGCAGATTTAATTTCAATCTAAAATCTGCAATCTCTAATCTAAAATCCCCTAATCTTGAGCTTCTAGTGGTTGGCTGGGTGGAACTTGCTCGATTGCCATCAGTGCTTCCATTACAGATTTAACAATCGGTGCTGTGACGTTAGAACCAAAGGCTCTTCCCTGGGGTTCGTCCACGACTGCTAGGACTACGTACCGCGGGGCGTCAACGGGCACAATCCCCACGAAGCTGGTAATTCTGGCAGTTGCGGAGTAGCCGCCGGTAGGGCTGGCTTTTTGGGATGTGCCGGTTTTACCTCCAATGCGGTATCCCGGTATTTGGGCAACCCTGCCAGTGCCATTTTTGACCACGGCTTCCATCATCTCCAGTACGGCTTCAGTGGTTGCTGGGGAGAAGATGGGACGGGGGGATGATAAGGTGGGTTGCCAATACAGTTTGTTTTGACTGTCAGTTAGCCCCCGCACTACGTGGGGAGTAACCAGTTTGCCACCATTAGCGATCGCACCGTGCAGTTGCAACAGCTGAATCGGTGTGAGGGAAAATCCCTGACCGAAGGCGGCGGTTGCAGCATAAATGCGGGAATTTGTAAAGGACTCTTGACCCTGTAGCGAACCCGCAGCTGAAAATGGCAGATCTGTTTCCACCGCTTGCCCAATTCCCAGACGTTCCAGCCAGCCGTAGAAGGTTTGACTTCGCATTTTTTCGACGATGTGTACCATGCCGACGTTGCTGGAATTGGAGATAATCTGGGTGATGGTTAATAGCCCAGGGCTGCCTCGTTCTTCAAAGTTATAGTTGGAAATTACCTCGGAACCGACGGCGATTTGACCCTCGTCGCGGATAATGGTATCAGGTTTGATGGCGCCAGCTTCTAATGCGATCGCTACGTTAATCGGTTTAAACGTTGAACCGGGTTCGTATAGGTCTGTGAGCGCCCAGTTTTTGAACAAACTAACATCGTACTTGTAGTACTGGTTCGGGTCGTAGGAAGGCTCAGAAACCAGTGTCAGCAACGAACCATCCCGGGCATCCATCACCATGACGGTACCGCGTTTGGCTTTAAACAGCTCCATTTGTTGTTTAAGCGCGGCGCGGGCTGAGCGTTGCAGTCGGCTATCGATGGTCAGCTGGACTCGCAAATCGTCAAAGTTGGTCAAACCCTCTGGAAAGCCAGAAGGAACCAAAGCACCGTTTCCAGAGCGGTTTAGCCTCACGGAACGAACAAAGCGCTCCAGCAATTTTTCCTGGCTGTATTCCACCCCCGCTTGACCTTTATGATCGACGTTGACGAAACCCACCACATCGGCGGCGGTTTCCTGCTGCGGGTAGAGGCGGGAGTAATGTTTAACCAACTCGATGCCATCTAAGCGCAAAGCCGAAATCCGGTCGGCAACTTCTTCTGATAAAGAATTTTCCATCCGGACGCCAGTGGCAGCGGTATTGAACTGCTTCAGCAGTTGATCGGGGGTACGTTGGAGCAAGGGAGCCACAGCAGATGCGATCGCTTCTTTTGGGGCTTTAAACAGTCTGGGATGGGCGTACAGGCTATAGGCAGGTCGATCCAGCGCCAAGACGTTGCCGTTACGATCGATGATCGAACGGCGCGGCACAAATGGACGCAGGGAAACCATCTGTTGCTGTCGAGCCAGATTTCGCAACTCCGAACCGCGAATAATTTGCAGGCGATATAAATTCCAACCCAGAGCTAACCCACTAACCAGCAGTACAGCCCAAACTAACACCAGTCGCAAAGGAGATGCCTGTTGCGGTAGATCGAGTTGTTCTTCTAGTGAAGATAGCTCTGCTGGAGGTTGTTGCTTTTCTTTTGCAGCCTTTGGTGGTTGACGACGCCATTGCAGAAGCTTAGGCGAGCTACTCCGTCGTCGAGTATAGCGAGAAGAGGGAGGGTCGGCCTTAGCCATAGCAAAACCCCACTAAAGCGATTTTAGAGTTTAGATTTTAGATTTGGGATTGAACGAGCAACTCAAATCTAAAATCCAAATTTCTAGTATCCCACTGGTGTGGGCAAGAGCTGCGGGTTGGCACCTGGAGCTGCTACAGGTGTGGAATTGGGGCTAGGGATTGGCTGTTGTTGTGCTGGCTGCAAAAATAGGTTGGTGTTTGGTGTTGCGGGCACCAGCCCCGTATCTTGTTGTTCGGCTTGTCGGGCTAGCTCATTTTTGACCACTTCACCCGCAGCCGTCAGTTGCCGTTGTTGGAGTTGTAACGTTTCGAGCTGGCGATATTCTCGGTTCCACAATTGTTGGGTATACACCGTCCCGCCATAAACTGCGAGGGTGGCACCTACCAGGAGGAACGTGACCACTGAAGAGCGCCGCTGCCATTGGATCAACCAGCTTAACCAAAGCGGGATTGATTCGGACTGGGGTAGAATTTTAGCTGTTTCGCGATTGGTTTGATGCGATCGCGAAGCGTTGCGGATGCCCTCAGCTTTTTTGTTGGCGAAGCCTTCCCTGAACGGTTGGGAGAATCTCCCCATCCCTTCCCCTCGGTTAGCTGGTTTTTTTTGGGTTCTCCGAGCGGCTTTTATCCCCATCCCTTCCTCTGGCGTTCTTGGGGAAAATTGTGGCTGTGGCGTATTACCAGGGGAAACCACACCTTTAGCTGAATCGTTCTTGGGCACATCCGGTCGCCCTATGTAAACATCAGGTAATTTAGTTGAACTAACCAACCTGCTTCTGGATGGGGCTGTTTTACCAAAAACGGCGAATTTAGGGGGGAGCGACATAAATTTCACCTGTTGCATTAACTATCACGTGCTAGCAGCATCTAATCTTGCTATAGCCAGCCGCTTCCCTAAATTCATCTTTCTTCCATCCTGGAGACTCGCACCATAGCGGTACTCAGCTTGGCAGCGATCCGAAAGGATGGACAGACTCACCTAAAAACACTAGAGCATGGAAGCCCTGTCTTTTTAAACAGAGCAGGATGAAATGGGACAGTAGAGATAGAGCGCGGTTGTTGCCAACCACCAATACTTAACTGAGTTTTTCAGCTATATGCCCGAATCATAGCACAAGGCGTCCAGTCAAATCGCTCTCGGACGCGCGAGGTCAAATCCCGCCTATAATGATAACTTTTGTAAAAAAATGCCAATTTTTAGCATTTTTTAGCAATCTGGCGAAATAGCTTCAAATCAGCTGCGGCTGGTTCGAGCGACATAGCCCTTCCTTAACTTTTCTCGCGGAATTCCCCATCCGTCTACACGGTGGGGATGGATAGCGACGGGGCGCAAGCCCCAATCTCTTTTTGGGTAAACGTCTACCATCTGCAATCAGTCGTGGTAGAATAGTCATATGTTGACAATGAACTACACCTACCGCATTTATCCAGACCTTCACCAATCGGCAACAATGCTCGAATGGCTCGAAACGTCGCGCAAGGTTTACAATCGTGCGCTGCGTGAATTGAAGGACTGGACTCTTTCGCGTAAGTGTTTGGCGGATCGGTGTTCCATCGAGCGGGAATATATTATTTCCGCTGATGTTCCGTTTCCGTCCTATCATCGCCAACAAAACGATTTGCCCAAACTCAAAGAGTCGTGGACAGATATCAAGAACGTCCACTCTCAAGTGCTGCAAACGACGATTCGACGCTTGCACGATACTTGGGAAGCCTTTCAAAAACGGGGGCATGGATTCCCTCGATTCAAGAAAGTTGGACAATTCAAGTCTTTTGTGTTTCCACAGTTCAAAACCAATCCCGTCAATGGAGACATCATCAATCTGCCCAAGATTGGGAAAGTCCCCATGAGTTTGTCTCGTCCCATTCCCGATGGGTTCGCAGTCAAACAAGTTCGGGTACTGTCGAAGGCGCGTGGAACGCAATGGTATGTGGTGATTTTGATTCAGTCTGATGTGTCGGTTCCCGATGTCCCCTTTCATGGCAGAGCCATTGGAATCGATCTCGGACTGGAACGATTTGCAACGGTATCGGATGGCAGCTTTTTTGAACGCCCCAAGTTTCTCAAGTCTCAACATCGCAAGCTGAAATTGCTGCAAGGTCGAGCAAGTCGTAAACAGAAGCGTTCTGCAAATTGGGAAAAAGCTCAAGTCAAGGTCGCTCGATTGCATCATCACATTGCCAACACCCGCAAAGACTTCCATCTCAAGACCGCTCATAAGCTCTGCGACCAAGCAGAAACCGTTTTTGCTGAAGACCTCAACACGGTTGGACTGAATCGGGGAATGCTTCGCTTTGATTGTGTTGATGCTTCGTTCGGAGCGTTTCTCGACTTGCTGGAATGGGTGTGCTGGAAACGAGGCGCGTTCTTCATGCGCGTCAATCCCAATGGCACATCTCAAACTTGTCCGCATTGTGGCGCCACGGTGCGTAAGTCTCTGGATGTCAGAGATCATCATTGTCCTGAATGTGGCTATCAGACTCATCGAGATCATGCGGCGGCGGAAATGGTTTTATTGCGTGGACTCAATCAAGTACCCGTGGACAATCGGGGAATGGAAACTGTCTGTGCAGGCGAACTACCGGGGACCCAAACGTCTAGGCAAGTGCCGAAAGCCCGTAAGGGAGTAACCAGAAAACCTAAGAAGTGATTCTTAGGAATCCCCACCCGCCTATGCGGTGGGGAGGATGTCAACAGGGGAATTGCCTTGCCATCGAGCGGGGCGGCGTGGGGAAGCATCTCCGCTTTTTAGGACAGAGGATGTCAATATCAACAGCTATAGGGGGAAAATAAAGGTGTCCTACACCGTAAGTTCCGCCAAAGAAGTTCTAAGATGCGTAAAAGGCATTTTAGCAGCCCGCGCTGTCACTTAAGGTCAGCGTGGGGTAGTTTACATGTACCAATTTTTAAACATAAATTCTCAGGTGACCGCGTGAGGGTAAAGTATCACGAAAGGTTTACTTTTTCCGGTAAAATCAGTTAGTCTGTTCCAGTACACTTTTAATGGCGCTCGCTATCAAAGGATAATCGTTGGGATAAACTGATTTTAAAGATCGAGTATTTCGCTGCAAAGCAAGGAAAGGTTGTAATTAAAATCAATTCTTTTCATCCCAGCAGTGAATGTAAGCATTGCAATGCTGTAAAAACAAACGATCCGAGATAGAGCGTTAAAAATGGTACGTGGGGACTCTGCGAAACCTGAACCGAAAGGTTCTAAACGCCCAAAAAAATGTAAGGAGACATCACCACACCCTCGTGGCAAAAGTGGTGAGCCTGGGAACCTTAGAAATAAGGATATTAAGGCTGGAAAGTCTTAAGAATCTCCGTGTCAGTAGAGCCGGGGAGTGTCAACATCTAGCAGATTAAAGTTACGCTGCCATAATCGCAAGAGGAGTGTATGAACAAGAAAATTGTTACTTTGCTTGTAGGTCTCGGTTTAGCCGTCTCGTTGGGAGCTTGTGGAGGCGGTGGCGGTGGTGGAACTCCGGAAGGAGGAACATCTCCCGCTGCTACACCTGGTGCTAAACCAGCAACAACCCCCGCAGCTCCAGCAGCGAAGCCAGCAACTCCTGCTCCTGCTAAAACTCCATAACATTCAGCTGCGCTCCTCACCTCCTAAGTCATTCAGTCTGGTAAGCTTGGCTGACAAAAATCCCAGGTTGAAAGCCCACAGGCTTAGGTCGTATAACGGTTCGCTCGCAGCGGATGGACGCCGCACTCCCAAATTTATGGAACAGTTGTGCCGATTAAGGCGTTGGCAATTGCGCTGGAATTAATCGATCGGGAACGGGTCTTACGCAAAGGCTCTATCTGTAGGGTGCGTTAGCGATAGCGTAACGCACCATCCACTATATCTAGAGCAATAACGAATTAAGTGGCGATCGCTTCTCACTGACTCACAAAGTCGCTTACATCTGGGTAATACCCCCTTGTAGGCTCGAATTTTCTTGGCTTCAGCAAATAAAGGCATAGCAAAGAAGCAGACAGGACTTACTCGCAAAGATCCTGCAGAACGGTTTTATGTGTATAGATCAATTTCCTCTCGCGACGGTTTTTCATCAAAACCCTGAAGTATGAGCATAAGACCGGCTCTGGCTGTTGTGGTTAGTGTGTGGCAATTTTGGTTTTTATTGCTACAAGGATTACCAGCAGAGGCATTACCGCCGCCAGAGGATACGCCCGAAGAAGTGCTGCGGACGGAGATAATCACAGAAGCGCGATCGCCGATTGATGGTAAACCTTTAACAGCGGCGCAATACGCTGAATTAACCGCTCAGCTCCAAGGCGCTCAACCTCCAGAACCCCAAGTTAACCGGAAACTGCGCGAATTAATTTTCCTGCTGCGCCTGCGGCATCAGATTCGTCTGATTCTTCCTTTTGTGGACTTTTGAAGGCAAAAGGCATGGAGGCACGAGCCACGATGGTTTTAGATCAGCTTACTTTTCGTTATATATTGCTGCTTATTTGCGCCTTTCTACTTACTATCTTTCCAGGTGCGATATGCCTCCGGCACGCTGGCGCGATCCACTTTGAGCGGCAGCATGTTCGTTTTTATCCTATGCGAGCTTAAGTAATTAGAAAACAAAAGTTTTCCTTCTTAAGCATTTATTGGATTAATATGGGTAACTTATATAACTCAGTAATGGGCTGCAACAGTTATTTTGAACTTGCTACCAGAAACCAATTGCGTCAACGCGATATAAATAGTTAAAAAAATGTATATAAATATAAAGTGCTTTCAACTCGCTTGAACCCATAACCCCGATCGGTAAATCCAGTTTAGGTAGGTAGCCCCATGTCCATGACCGTCGCGACCGAGCAAATTGACCGGATTGTTTGGAACCAGCATCAAGACCCGTTTGAAGTCCTCGGCCCGCATCTCCTAGAGCAAAATGGCAAAGGAGCCAAGTGGGCAGTACGAGCCTACTTACCCAATGCTGATGCGGTAGTGGTGATTCTTCCGGAGAAGCGCAAAGAATATCCCATGCAGTCAGTGCATCATCCCCATTTCTTTGAATGCACTATCGAAACGCCGGAACTGGCAAACTATCAACTGCGGATTAAAGAAGGCGACCACGAGCGCGTTATCTACGACCCCTATGCCTTCCGCTCACCTGTCCTCACAGACTTTGACATTCACTTATTTGCCGAAGGCAATCACCACCGCATTTACGAAAAAATGGGCGCCCACGTCACCGAGGTGAATGGGGTCAAGGGAGTTTACTTTGCCGTTTGGGCACCCAACGCGCGTAACGTTTCATTGCTGGGCGATTTCAACAACTGGGATGGTCGCAAACACCAAATGCGGAAGTTTGGCAACGGGGTTTGGGATCTGTTTATTCCCGGTGTGGGATATGGCGAACACTACAAGTACGAAATTAAGAACTGGGACGGTCACATTTACGAAAAATCTGACCCCTACGGGTTCTACCAAGAAGTCCGGCCTAAAACCGCTTCCATTGTCGCCAATTTGGATTCCTACAAGTGGAACGATGCTGATTGGATGGAACAGCGGCGTCATAACGATTTGCTGACTCAGCCGATTTCTGTCTACGAATGCCATTTGGGTTCTTGGATGCACGCTTCCTCTGCGGAACCTGCCAAGCTGCCCAACGGGGAAGAGGAGCCAGTAGTAATTGCTGCCGAACTCAATCCGGGAGCGCGTTTTCTCACCTACCGGGAACTGGCTGCCAAGTTAATTCCCTACGTCAAAAATTTGGGATTTACCCACATCGAGATGCTACCTGTTGCGGAACACCCGTTTGATGGGTCTTGGGGTTATCAAGTCACGGGTTTTTATGCCCCTACGTCTCGCTTCGGTAGTCCGGAAGACTTTATGTATTTTGTTGACCAGTGCCACATAAACGGTATTGGTGTGATCGTTGACTGGGTTCCGGGTCACTTCCCCAAAGACGGTCACGGTTTGGCTTTCTTCGACGGCACTCACTTGTACGAACATGCCGACCCCCGCAAGGGCGAACACAAAGGTTGGGGGACTTTGGTGTTTAACTACGGTCGCAACGAGGTGCGGAACTTCCTAGTTGCCAATGCGGTGTTCTGGTTTGATAAGTACCACATCGACGGGTTCCGGGTGGATGCGGTGGCTTCGATGCTTTACCTCAGTTATTGCCGTCCGGATGGGGAATGGGTAGCTAACGAGTACGGCGGTTGTGAAAATATCGAGGCGGCTGATTTTATCCGTCAGACGAATCACGTTCTCTTCAGCTACTTCCCCGGCATTCTTTCGATTGCAGAAGAGTCTACTTCTTGGCCTATGGTGACTTGGCCTACCTATGTGGGGGGATTGGGCTTTAACTTGAAGTGGGACATGGGCTGGATGCACGATGTGCTGGACTATTTCCACATGGACCCCTGGTTCCGCCAGTTTCATCAAAACAACATCACGTTTGCCATGTGGTATCACCACAGCGAGAACTTTATGCTGGCGCTGTCTCACGATGAGGTAGTTCACGGCAAGAGTCCGATGATTGGTAAGATGCCGGGAGACAGGTGGCAGAAGTTTGCCAATCTACGCGCTCTCTCTACGTTAATGTGGACTCACCCTGGTAAGAAGACGATCTTCATGGGTATGGAGTTGGCTCAGTGGAGCGAGTGGAATGTCTGGGGCGATTTGGACTGGCAGCTGTTGCACCACGAGCCGCACCAACAGATACAAAAGTTCTTTAAAGACTTGAACGAACTGTATAAAGCAGAACCATCGCTGTATACGGCAGATGCTGGTTTTGATGGCTTTGAATGGATTGACTGTAACGACAATAGTCACAGCATTGTCTCGTTTATCCGTCGTGCCAAAGGTTCGGATGAATACGTAGTTGTGGTGTGTAATTTTACACCTCAGCCTCACAGCCACTATCGGGTAGGGGTTCCGGATCACGGTTTCTATACGGAACTGTTTAACAGCGATGCTGGTCAATATGGTGGCAGCAACATGGGCAATTTGGGTGGCAAGTGGTCGGATGAATGGTGGTATCACAATCGTGCCTATTCGATCGATTTGTGTTTGCCACCTTTGGCGGTGCTGATTTTGAAGTTGGATCGCCAAAAGACAGCAGCAGCACTCAAAGCAGCTGAGTCTGAGGAAACACTGGATGCCGAAGTATCGGCGGAGTAATGCGATCGCTCCCCTTTTTCTAGGTTCAGATAAATGAACTGATATCAGAAACCCGGTTTCTCAGAAAAACCGGGTTTCTGATTCCGTAAGAGACACTCGCGCCCACTCCCCATCCCAACTAATCTCCATTACATTCATTATTTCCGCCTGTGCGGATCGCTCCCAACAAAGTTGAAACTACGACGCATCGCTTTAAACCGTTATTTTGATTGGTTTGATTGGCGGCGATAAAAGTGATTTTGCCCAGCTGTCCGTGTACCCTGCCTTTAAAGCTGAACTGGACTCGATAGATATTGTTTCTGTTGAACAGGGTAGAGCGAGCCGTACCGCTTGTGGCGATCGCTATTTTATCCCCATCGCTTTCAATTAAATTTTGCCATCTGGCGTTGGCACAGATTCCCCCACCTGAAGTGGCAACCGGATGCGCTGACCATTGCACCTTTTTTTCGGTCGGGTTTTGCCAAAAGCAAGCTTCCCAAACTCGTTTTTCTCTTTTAGCAGAAACTTGTGCTTCTCGCATTGCTGACAAAGTTTGTGCTTGCGCCGCATTTAGGCGCAGTCGGGTTAAAAAGGCAAACCAAGTGGGGGCAGCGATCGCGCTTAATATCCCAACGATGACAACAATAACTAAAATCTCTACTAACGTATATCCCCTATGCGATCTTTCAGACCGTAATTTCATTGTCTAAAAATCCGAAACGCACCTGATCTAGTGTTCCCTTCAGGTGCGTTTTGCTACTCAGTGTTTTTATGAAATTTAACCATAGCAATTGCAATTGCTGGATAGCGGATAAAAATCAATACAAGGCTGGCTCCATACAAGCAAGATGCACGGAAAAGGATTTAAGGATTGAGCAATGTAAGAATTGCAACTTACAACTGACTAATCGCCAGTTTAGTTAAGGCTGCGGAGTTGGCAACCTACATTCATCGCCTGTTCCCACACGAGTTGTTCCCAAAATTGTTTCTATAGCAACGCAGCGTCCCGTGCTATTTGGTTGACCTCGAGCAATAAAAGTGATTGTCCCCAAGGGGAATCTGCCCGTAACCGGATCTCTGCTTAGCAAACCTTTGTGTTCAAACTCGATTCTGTAAGACCCATTTTGTAACAGTTCGGAGGTACTGCGGCTGTTATCAATTGCTATTTTGTCTGCATCTGACTGAGTAATGTTTTGCCAATTAGTCGCAGTATTGCAACCAGCCTGTCCGTTAGCAAGAGGTCGAGGCCGCACCGCCCACATTACTCTAGTGCCATCATCTCGAAAGCAAGCTTGCCAAACTCGTTTTTCTCTTTTGGCGTTGGCTTGGACTTCGCGCAGCGCTACTGTAGCTTCAGCTTGGGCAGCGTTGAGACGTTGTCTGGTTAAAAATCCCAACCAACCGGGAGCCGCCATTGCTGCCAGAATAGCGACAATTACTACAATTACCAACAGTTCTATGGTTGTATAACCAGCAGTTTGGTTAGAACGCTTGTGCAGCATCACTTTTTTGCTCCTTGTTTGCCAGTAAATTAATCGACGGGTGTTTTATCAACAACGCCGCGTGCAACGGCATTGGTTTTAATTGCCAGCAACGGAGCTATTTTAACTCCAGCTTTGCCCGTTGGGTTGCCTCGGAGGAAGACAATCACCTCTTGGTTGCTAGTGTTGTCGGTGGCGCCTACAGAAGCACCACTGGCTCCCGTTGTCCCGGTGGGGTTAGGTTCGCTGACGCAAACAGCAAAGCTGGGTCTGTTAAGAGATCCGTTACTCTGCGGGGGACTCTGTGCGTAATTTGTCGGACACTGCAAACGCGGATCTGTTGGACGGGGTTGAAAGTTATCTGGGCGGTTTTCCCTGGGATAGTCAAGAAAATCTACTAATACTGCGAACCCCTCGTTTGCATTAGGCGCTCCGTTGGTTCGCGCGTCTACAAGACCGCCTGAACCTCTTCTGGCATAAGGCCAAATGCTCGGCTCTACTCCATCTGAAGTTAAAGGCTCTAGATATCCAGACTTTTCATTATTAACATTAATTCTTCCAGGGCGATTGGTATCGTACTGAGGTAGCTCATATCGTATAATTCGAGATATTCCTTTCCAGCGATTTTGATCCTGTTGTGTGTTCTCTGCGTAGTAGTAAACCACGAGGTTAAGCGTCCGGCGTTTCACCCGCAAATTTCTACACTTAACCCAGGCTTCGTCTGTTGGTTCTGGGTTTGGCACTGGGTCTGGGCAGTTATCAGGAAGTTTGGCAGCAGCAATTGGTTCGGGTTTCCAAAAGGCCAGAATTGGTTCATATCCGCCGACTTGGGGGATAAACTGTCTTAAAGGTGGAGCGCCGTCTGGTGATGCATTGTTTAGTCGAGAGCCGTATACGTAAACGGATTCTCTGATATCGTTGACGATGAAATCCATCGCCATTTGCATTTCCCGTTGCGTTTCAGTCCGAGCATATTCGCGCCGATCCGTTTGCAACAAATCTATTACCAGGTTTAACAGGATTACTATAAGTAGCGAGCCAATCAGCATCGAAATCAAAAGTTCTATTATGGTAAATCCACCTGTTTTGCGCTTTCTAGAACCTACCCGCTTGCGTTTAAACAAGTTGAGAAATAGTTTTGTAGCCATTGTTTTTAATTTTTATCCCCTCAACTAGGTGTTTAAGAGAAAAACTCTTGCATCCCTCTCCTAGTTATGGGAGAGGGATAGTATTTTATTTCATCGACACGCAGGATTATCTGCACCTTCACCTCCGCCAGTTGCGGTGGGCAACTGGCGGTACGTACAAAGGGAATTGCGGTTATCGCTCTGAGAAACTGTGGTATAAATCATTGCTAAAGGACGTCGTTGCTGCTGACCCGCTGCGGTTGTGAATGTCAGCGAGGCAGCCTTTTGAGGTGGGTTTTCAAACGAACCCGGGTTTGTGGTAAAAGTATAAACTCGCACTCCTAAGCCAAAAGCAGCTGTCCTACCATCCCGTTGCCTGCCCTCAGTCCGGTAGGTTTGAACAATAAAATCATCTCTGCCATCGCCGTTGACATCAACCAGCGCGCCTTGAGTGGAAGAGGACGGATATAGTTGATTTGGCTGGAGGCGCACGGCTGAACCTGGGGCACCTTCTTGCCGGACTTGGCTTCCTCCTCTTGGTGGTAATTCGTTGTCGGTGTAGTCGCCGCGTTCTACCGTGCGTCTGACTCTGTCAACTTCGCCCTGTGCCAGTTGTATGGCTTGTTCGGCTCGCCGATTTTGTATTTGGGTAGCAACGGCAAGGAAGATCTGTGGTGTGAAGGCTGTTACTACCACCGCGATGACGCCGATCGCTACCAAGCATTCCAACAAGGTCAGCCCCTGCTGGGAAGCCTTTGAGGTAAGCAGAAAGCGGGTTTTTAACGATAGGGGGCTTGGTTGTGGCAACTCTTGTGCCAGTAACCTGGTTACTCCAGTCTTCAGTTTGTTGGTGTTTGATGCGGTCAATCGAGTTTTTACAGGTAACATAGCAACCTCCACCATTAGCTTTGCGGACATTCAGTTTGAGCAGTTTGATCCACTCCGGGAGCCAGCCTTAACTGACAAATATATGGATCGTCAGCCGGAAGTTCTCGGTAGAATTCGCTGCGCTGGGCGGGGGGTTGGAGGAAACGCTGTGCTACCGGACCTGCGGGTGCGTATTGCAGTCCTACATCGTAACCCCATAGACGGCTGGGTGCAGCGTAGTATCTGATATATCGGAGTGTGTCCGTGCCGCTGCTTGGTGCATCGCCAGCGTTGGGTTCCCATTGGTTATGTTCAAATGGGGCAGTGGCATAGGTGCTGAAGTTTAACTGCACGAAAGACCCAGAAATAAATAACTTGGTTTGCTGTGCCCATCGTTCGATGAATCGGGGGAAGTTGTGGAAACCACCGTAGGTTTGGTTTCGCCGCGAAGGCACAATACCGCTAATTAAGGTGGCATTCACCCGCGTTTCGGATGCTTGGTTGATTGCCGTGCGGGAGTCAATGTCTCCTGGTAGTCGGTATACACCTGGGTTTGGAATTAATTCTTGCTGTTGATCCAGAGGGCAGAATGTACCAACGGCAAGAGCGGGGTTGGTGCAAACGATCGGGTTGCCGTTGCGGGAGATTTTGATCGGAAATCTGACAAAGGGATCGGTTGCCGCGCCTCCGGGGATTGTTCTTGTTCCAGATTCAATTACTGTGCCATCTTCCAAAACCCACCTGCCAATCCCACCAGGACTAGCGGGGCCATTCATGGCGCGGAAGGAGTAGCGACCGTCAGGAATGTTTGTCCTTTCGTTGCTGGAGTTGTTATCGTCCAGGATGCCGCGATCGATGCTGCCTTCTTGGAAGTTGTCTGAAAGGATAGTAATCGCATCAGCGAGAATTTCTGCGGGGCGCCAGGTGTCGGTTGCAGCTTTGGCAAAGTTTCGGTCTAGGTCTCGGCGATCATAAAAGTTACCCCAATCGTCTGCAAGGCGATCTGACCCACTGAATTCTTCCAGTCTGTTGCCTAAGGTGCCATCGCTGCTGTGATAGTTGAAGTCGCCTTGGATGTAGACCGGGTTATCAGAAACAAAGGTTAAACCTCGGGGAGGAGTACCGGGACGGTCTAGCCTGCGTCCGTTTCGCAAGCGGAAGCCGTGGGGACGGCGATCTGGATCTGGGAAGTAATCAACGGGTTTGGGTGAGATACGTTTATCTGTGCTGATTTGAGGATCTCTGGGGTTACTGATATCGGTTCTGATCAAGCAAGCATCGCCGCGAATAGCGTTATTCGTGTTGCAATCTGAACCACCAGAGGGTCTGGATATGGCATCTTCCCTGACTGCGTCTTCGCGGAAGGCATAGACGACGCCGCTGGCTGGCAACCATCTATCGCTAGTGGGACTGGTATTTGTTCTCAATAGTTCTAAGTCCAGATCCAACGTCCGCACGGTCATTAATTCTCGACCGTTATACAGGGCGTTGTCGATTAAAGATACTCGTCGGCGACTATTGTCGGGGAGTCTGATGTTGAAATCTGCCAGCGGGTCGTTATCCGCTACTTCATTGGTTGTCGGTAAACTCCACGAGCCGATCTCTCGTGGGCTGACCTGACCAACGAGGGCAGCAGGGTCAACTGGTTGAAAAGTTGCTCCCGGAGGCCGCAAATTGCCAACAGGAGGAATAAGGTATGGCTCGGCGTTGGATGCTCCGATCGGTTGATTGTCGTCACGACCGTGAGGAGCTGTGGGGAAGAGGTAATATAGCGAGGGGAACTTAGGCTTCTCTGGGCATAGCAGTTGTAAAACGCCCGCCGTGATGCCAGAGCCAGAGCAGTTAGTTATTGGGATATCATCATCAGTGCTGCTAGTAGTAGTAGAGCGAGGGTCAATATCAGCACGTGTTGTACCTGGGGGCGTGAACTCTCTAAAACCCCATTGGCGATCGCGTTCTATTTGCAACTTCATCGCAACTAGCCTAGCCGCAGGCTGTGCGGTCGTTGGTAGCAAATCGATGTAATCATCAGGTGTTAATTGTGTAACAGGAACTGTTTTCACCTGAGTGCTGGTGCCATTGATCTCTTTGAACAACGTAGCGATTCTAAGGTTGGGATCGTTGTTGGGGGTTGTTATTACGATCCGATTTGGCCTGGAGGTGTCGAATAAATTTTGCAGATCGGTCACCGGCACCGATGGTGCAGCGGCGCTATTTATAGCGTTGACGTTATAAGCCAACATCCCCAACGTGCAAGCCGCCGATTCCAGGTAGCTCCTATCGGCAATGCTGTCGTTATAATTTACTAGCGCCCGTCGCAAGTTGGAGAAGTTACCCCATATGGTTAAGTAAGGATTGGGGAAAATCCTACTAGCTTGTGTGGGCGGAAACGCACCACTGTTGTCTGGATTTTCCCAGTCTCCTGCAAAATTGGCGAGGTTTGTGAGGGCGTTTCCCCATGTGCCACCACGCAAGTCAGCCGCGCGCGGTGGAGGGCTATACTCCCACCCATTAGTTCCTAACCCGGTGAAGAAATCGCTGGGAAATGTGGTGGAACTTAATCCGTAGGTCTGACCAGCAGTTTGGAAGTTTTTACTGTTCTCGATGCTTCGCCGTGTCCCTGGATGGGCAGTCGTTGCGATACAGGCAATAGGACGCTCTGGTGCTGTTGGTGGAACTCCCGGTGTAGCTTGGTAAACTACCGTTCCTTGAACTGCGGCTAGATTGTCTCTCAGCGTCCGCCGCTGTTTATCTGCGTTAGTACCAGCAGTAGCCGGGTAAAGCGGGTCAAATTCGCGCACATCATCTCGATTAGCGCCTCCAATATCATTTCCGGCATTATCTTTTAATGGTGAATTAACCCAGCCAAAGGGGTTACCCAATTCCAACCTTTCGCCGACAATTACGCGCAATCCGCTGAGATGAGCGCGCCTTTCCCAATAACCATCCAAACCGATGTTTCTAAATTCGGTATCGAGAGGATTGACGATATTGCTGGTCAAACGTTGGGCATCAGTGCCACCGCTGGGAATGTTAGTTCCATTTCTTCTGCTGCTGTTGTCCAGTTCGATCCGTTGGTTTTTTGTACCGTAGGCAGGTTTTGGGCCGTAGCGATCGTCGGCGCGGTAGGTGTCGTCAATAAATGGAGCGGTTTCCGAACTTGCTAATAAACGTTTTCTAGCGTTGAAATACCCAATCGAGGTTGGGCCAGCAGTATCTGTGTAGAAGGCATTGTCTGTTCTTTGTATGTTGTCCCTCGGCTCGTTTCTCGATTGCGATTGATCTCTGGTAAACAAAATCACGGGATCGAGGGCAATGTCGCTGGGTGAGCCATTTGCCACTGAGTCGGTTGAAGCTTGAAATGTAATATTGCCTGGTGTGACATCTGGCGAATCATCTTCTTTCATTACGTGAAAACGCGAGCCGCCTGCGTCAGAATTGTCCCCCAGTTTTCCGGATACAAATTGCCCTTGGAAGCTGGGGTCATTTTGAGTTGGTTGAGCTTTGATATCTCGATTTACTTTAATTTCTGAAGCATCTCTGGTATAGAAACAGGAATTGCGGGCGCTAATTAAATAGCCTGTGAAGTCTCCATCGCCAACAATCATGTTGCCAGCGGTGTACATAGCCCCATTCCACCTGAAAGGCTGACCTGGGAATATTTCCAAGTCATAGCGGAACCAAGCTCCCCATTTGTTTCCCCGGTCAAGCTGTCTATCTTGCTGAAATTCCAGGGTAGCAACGGTTCGTTTTTGTCCGCCTTTGTTGGAAATAACAATTGCATCTACTTGAAATGTTTTGCGGAGTTTTGCGCTTCCTACTTGAAACCAATCTGCGTCATTTGTTGGTCTGACAGTACCCGGATCGGTTGCACCACTTGATGTTAACGACCGGCACACTTCATTGTTTATTTTTGCTGTAGTAATTGGGCCATTCCGAACCACCTGCCTGCGAGCTTTTTCCCAATCGGAGCGATCTCCTGCATCTTCTAGTGCAACGTTGCCTTCTCTTCTTTTCAAACTAATTGAGTAAACAACTGTTTCATTAATGTTATCTCCATCCACATCCAGGGGAAAAGACCAAGCTGGATCTGGTGCGCCATCTGCGATGTTTATCGGGGTTTCGTCTTGAAACTGGTAGGGATTGTCTCCCTCCCGATTGGTCAGGTTTCCGAATGCACCTGGCTCATTTGTGAGCATAGATAGCAACATTTCATCCGATGGCGGCGCATTGGGAAATCGCTTATCTTTAAGGAATAAATATTCTAGTTTGGCTTTGGCGCGCTCAATTGCAGGAGTGGCAGCGTTGTAAATTACCTGCTCTTCCCGCGCCCCAATTACCTGTGCTGTTCGACTTCCCGTGCGGAGTAAAATTGCCCCAATAACCAGGGACACAACTAATAACAGCAATGTCACAGTTGGCAGCACAAATCCAGCTTTAGCATTCGCCGGACGCCGCTGCTTGCGACCTAAAATTAGAAAGGTTCGCATGAGCCATTGGGTAAAGCCCAAGACAGCGGTTTGCAACAGTTTCGACAACTGTCTAAATAATTGGTAGATAACCTTTTGAGTCCTGGTTTGCTTGCGTTTTGACATGGCTGCTTTCCTGAATTGAGAAAGTCTGATTTTGAGCAGGCTTAAAATTGAGTTGGTTTTAATGATTTCGGTAGCGACTGAGAAGCTTGACAAAAATTACACTATTTGTTGCCTTCTTTCTGTCCTAGCAGCTCCGCTGGGGAGCAGCAACCGAAAAAATACCATTTCCTTGGTAACAAATTTGATGTTAGAAGTTTTGTGTTATTTTACGGTTGAGCGGATAATCACTCCGTATAAAGGAATATGCCAGCAGCTCTGGCTTGGTAAATATTAGCCATATTTCCTCTTGAGTGACTTCACCTAGCCTGGGTGAAATTTCGCCCATCTTTAACAAGTCTTCATAAATGGTAAGGCTAGGGTCTAAACCTATAGTACCCATCTGTACCAAAAAACCGATCACCCCCAGAAAAGATCTGTCTGGATGGCTAATGGCTAATGGCTAATGGCTAATGGCTAATGGGCGATTGATTCAAACGAAATTTAGGGACACGGCGTGGGAAATCTTTTGCATCAGCTAAGAGATAACAGTTGCCGTGTCCCTACCCGAGGGTGGAAATGATGGGAATAGTGGGGCGGATGCCAGGGCTTAAAACTTATTCAGGTCAATCCCAGCTTCTTTAGCCATTGCTGTTAAGCCTTTTTTGTCCAAGGTTTTCAGTGCCTTGGTGGAAAGCCGCAGTTTCACGAAGCGTTTGCCTTCGGGCCACCAAATGCGCTTGGTTTGCAGGTTAACTTCCTGTAGCTTTTTGGTTCTGATGTGAGAGTGGGAAACGGCGTAGGCGTTGTTGGCTTTTTTGCCGGTGAGTTGACATACGCGGGACATAGATATCTCCAGAGTTCAGATTTTTGGCGTGCAATCTTCTATTGTAGCCAGATAAAGGTAGAGCAGGTGTGTGGCTGTGGGGGTAAGAATACTCACATGTTGCACCAGAGCCAACAGAAATAAATTTCACATCTGAAAGCAGGCAACCCGTTTCAACGGGTTAAAACCTTGATTGTAGTTAGCTTTAGCTAACTTAAGCTTTCAGCCCCAAATTTATTTGGAGGCTGTTTATCGGGTAGGTGCAAGATGTAAGAATACGTATTTATACCGTTTTCCGATCAATGCGCTACACACGGGGCGGGGCGGGTTTACTATAATTGTTTGTTTTATGGCAAAGGTTATTGGTAAAACCCGCCCCTACAAAAGGTTATTGGTAAAACCCACACCGTAAATGCGCTCGTCGAACGCCTCGCCGAATATCGCTCACGGCGGAAGTCTGCTCACCTGCCCTATGCCCCCATTGCTCGTTCGGTTAAGCGAGTTAGTACGTGATTTGACCGTTCGACGAAGGCTTTCATTCCTTCGGCGTCGAATCCTTTTTGAGCCATCAAGGCTAAGTCGTAGACGTGATGACAAATGAGCTTAGCCAGTTCGCTAGTAGGAGATTGCCCTTCAGCTTGGACAATACTACCGGCGCTGAGGTTGGCGAGGTTTTGAATTAAGGGGTGGGCGGTATTGACTACCAAGATATGTTCTTCAGGGAATTGCACTGCTTGCTGCTGCAATAGGGCGTTCATATCCCGCAGGCGGCGCAAGAATTCTGGCAGCAATACCATTGCTGGTGGCGTATCTTGGGGGTTGTCTGATTTGAGAGCTTCGGTGCGAATGGTTACTTTCGGCTTGTTGAGGGCGTTCTGGAATAGCTCTTCAATTAGTTGACTGCGAGTTTTGTTGGTTTTGGGGTCTACTATTTCTCCGGATTTATCCCCCTCGAGTAGGGTTTTGTCTAGTTCGGCATCGACGCGGGAGAATTTGACATCTTTATATTCCCGCTCCAGGAAGGAAATAAAGTGGGTGTCGATGAAACTATTGAGGAAAAGGACTTCGAGTCCCTGCTTTTTGTGGAGTTCTACGTAAGTTGCTTGAGCGACTTCGTCGGTGCAGTAATAGACGCGGTTTTCGTGTTTTTCTTTGTTGCGCTCCAGATATTCTTTGATCGTGGTATATGGGAGAGAGGGTGAGGGAGAGGAAGAGGTATTAGAAGGGCTTACATCTTGCCAGACATCACCTTCTTGAGATTGTACTTGGACGGTGGGAGAATCGCTGGCTGGCTCAGTTGGCTGGTAAGTGGTGCGATAGACGATGATATCTTCGACTTGTTTTTTGAATTTTTCGTCGTTGAGACAGCCGAATTTGACGAAAGTGCCGATGTCTTGCCAAGAGCGAATGTATTCGGCGCGATCGCTGTTGTAGACTTCTTTTAAGCGATCGCCGACTTTTTTGGCGATGAAGTCAGCGATTTTGCGAACGGTGCGATCCATTTGCAAGGCGCTGCGACTAACGTTGAGGGGAATATCGGGACTATCGATGACGCCCCGCATGGGTAGCAGGAAGTTGGGGACGATTTCTTCACAGCGATCGCTGACGTAAACTTGGTTGCAGAATAGCTTGATATTCCCTTGGCTGACATCAACATCGGGTTTGAGTTTGGGAAAATAAAGAATCCCGTTGAGCAAAAACGGGTAATCCGTATTTAAATGCACCCAAAGCAGCGGTTCTTCTTGGAAAGGATGAAGATAGCGATAAAATTCCAAGTAATCTTCTTTGGTTAGCTCCCTGGGGGATTGCCGCCAAGGTGCTGTTTGTCGGTTGATTGCTTCACCTTCGAGTTTGATCGGCACTGGCATAAAATCGCAGTAGGTTTTCACCAATTGCCGAATCCTTGCTGCTTCCAGGTATTCCACCTCTTCTTCCATCAGGGTGAGAATAATGGTAGTGCCGCGAGTGGTGCGGGGGGATTCTTCGAGTTGGAATGTTGGGGAACCGTCGCAAGTCCAGTGAACTGCCTGCGCCCCTTCTTTGTAAGATAAGGTATCGATTTCGACTTTCTGGGCGACCATAAATGAGGAGTAGAAGCCCAAGCCAAAGTGACCGATGAGTTGATTGGCGTCGCTTTGGTATTTATGGATAAATTCTTCGGCGCTAGAGAAGGCGACTTGGTTAATGTATTTTTTCACCTCATCGGCGGTCATGCCGATGCCGTTATCGGTGATGGAAAGGGTTTTTTTGTCTTTGTCAATAGCGATGGAAATTTCCGGTGCGTCGATTTCCCCAGTCAATTCCCCAGCGTGGGAAACCATTTTGACTTTCTCTATGGCATCCACGGCGTTGGAGATCAGTTCTCGCAAGAATATTTCGTGGTCGGAGTAAAGAGACTTTTTGATAATGGGGAAAATATTTTCAGTATGGATAGAGATTGTGCCTTGTTCCAGCATGGTCATAGCTAAGCTGAGGTATGAATGTAAGTAAACTGAGCAGTCCCATTGGGATAGGATAACTGTTCCCCCGATGGGGGAAAATGCGATCGCAGACAAGCTCAAGGCTCCAACCCAGATGGAGAGGGATGGGTGCGATCGCAATTTAATTTTAATTCCAGAATTGGCTCCGGCGTAAATTTCGGATTTCCCTACTTTTCCCTGGAATGGGGAGAGGTTTTCCGGCAAATTGGGATCAAAGGCTCCAATCTGCGAAGGAACGCCCGGTGAAGGATCTTAATTTAGCAACATCTTCCGCCAGAAAATCCACCAGTTTTTGCCTCAGAGACTCGTCAAGCACGGGTTGCTCAATTCGACGATAAAGCCATCGAGATGCTCTCGCACCGCCGACTATGCGGAAAAGAGCGCTTTGCATCAACTTACCGCCGGGTAGGGTAGAAAGACTCGCTCCTAAAGGGGTTAGTGCTTTAAGTTTGGCACCCGATGAATGCAAAACTTGAGCAAAATCTTCGTGTTGAAAGTCGGAATCGACTTCTAGGAATTGGAATACAGATCGCAGGGTATTGATACCTTGGGCTTTAGCGTTGGGTTGGGAATCGCGCGCTAAATCTTCCAAACTGATGACCAAAATCCGATCTGGCGAGTAGTATTCCAGATACTGTTCCAATTGTCTGTAATACTGACTGCTGGTTATAACGTGATTTGTTTGCCAATCATCCGCTAATGCTTCTGTAAAACTGCGTTTTTCTAATCCATCTGCTACCCTATGAATGTAGTGCGAGACAATTCGCTTAATCGGGTCGCGGACGATATAAATTAGTTTGGCATCGGGAATCAAGCTATGCATTCTCTGGGCTACCCCTTTAAAAAATGGGTATTTGGTGTAGTTAGGAGATGATTCGCCAATAATTTGCGCTGGTTGCTCGAAATTAGATTTATACCATTCCAAGCCCCTAGACCAGTTTTCCTCTTCTACAAAAAAGTTAAGTTCTTTAATTCGAGACATAAATATTTGTGGATGTAAATCTAAGTAACTATGCAAGCTGGTTGTACCAGATTTCATGGCACCAATAATTACTAAATTAGGCAGTAAATTTAATTTATTTTGAGAATTTGATATGCTTTTGAGCATCAGATTAGGCTCCCAATTTGTCAAACAAAACTTAGCTATTTAAGTTCGAGTATAAGCGATCGCATCACCATCGGCTACCGGAAAAGTTTTCAGTAAAATCACTGACAATGGTAGTTTGATGAGATATACTGCTATACGGGTGTCGCTCCCAGGTGTTGAGGGTTAAGATATAAACCGATCGGCTCAAAGCTCCGCTATGACAGTTGAAAACCCGGAAGTATCCGTAATTATTCCAACTTACAATCGCAAGCACTTGATAGGCAAAGCCATAGATAGCGTGTTGCATCAAACATACAAGGATTATGAACTGATAATAGTTGATGATGGTTCTACAGACGGAACGGCTGAATGGATAAAAGCAACTTATCCCAATGTTCGCCTAGTGCGTTGCGAAGTCAATCGAGGTTCTGCTAGCGTCCGCAATGACGGTATTCGGCTGGCTACAGGGAAATTTATTGCCTTTATAGACTCTGATGATGAGTGGAAACCAGCGTTTCTAGAAACACAAGTTAAAGCTTTAAAAGACAACCCAGAGGCAGTTTTATCTTATTGCGATTATACAGAAGTCAAAACAGATGGTTTCCAATTTACTCACAATTTAAAGCCTTGGCGCAGTTATCCCAATTTGACGCATCAATTATTGATGGACAATATCATTCACACGATGTCTTTGGTGATTATCAGGCGAGAAACTTTACTGCAAGCTGGACTTTTGAACGAAGCGTTAAAAATTAGTCACGATCGCGAGTTATACTTGCGGCTGCTGTATTGGGGCAAAATCATCCACGTACCTCAAAGCTTGGTGCTGAAAATGACGCACGAAGGAAACATAGTCGGCAACTACCGACGGTGGGCAAAAGAGGTTTTAATGGTACTGGATATCTTTTTTGCCGATGAACGCAGCCAACCTTACAAATACTTGGAGGCGGAAGCGAAAAGTCATTGGAGTTTTAAGTTAGCTAAACGAATTTGGCAGGAAAAACGGGATGGTTTCTTCGCTTTGCCAATGATTATTCAGGCGCTTTGGTTTTCCCCAAACTTGTTAGTTAAGCGGGTGAGGAACAAGTTGAAAAGTAAGTAAGGTTTCAGCGAGAATTGCTCCCGGTTTAGGGGTTGACAAGAGTAGAGAATAAAGTAAGCGATCGCTAGTAAAAAAATCCTAAATAATTATGCCAAGCATTTCTGTAATTATTCCCGTTTACAACGGCGAAAAAACCATCCGAGAAACGATTCAATCGGTTTTAAACCAAACATTTTCGGACTTTGAATTAATCGTGATTGATGACGGTTCTACTGACTCAACCTCAGAGATTATTGCTGGCATAAAAGACGCAAGAATTAAGCTATTTCCCTATCCTAATGGGGGTCAACCAGCAAGTCGTAACCGTGGTTTATCCCATGCTTCTGGGGAATATATCTCCTTTTTAGATGCTGACGATCTCTGGACGCCTGATAAACTAGAAGCTCAATACAAAGCGCTACAAGACAACCCCAATGCCGCCGTTGCCTATAGCTGGACAGATAGTATTGACACATCGGGTAAATTTTTCCGTCGCGGTGGATACCGGACAGAAAATGGCGATGTTTATACAAAACTTTTGTTAAACGATTTTATAGAGAGCGGTTCTAATCCATTAATTCTCAAACAGGCTTTAATTGAAGTAGGTGGCTGCGATGAATCCCTCACTAATGCCCACGATTGGGATATGTGGTTGCGACTTTCCGTCCGCTATCATTTTGTGGTAGTACCCAAAGTACAAATTTTATATCGAGTTTCTTATAACTCAATGTCTTTTAATGTTTTAGGACAAGAAAGATCGAGTTTGCAAGTAATTGAAAAAGCATATGCTCAAGCTCCAGAATCCGTACAACAATTAAAAAGAATTAGCCTAGCTAACCGCTACAAATATCTTACATTCAAGGCACTAGATGGGTATCCAACCCAAGAAAAAGGTTTAATGGCTCTGCGGCTTTTCTGGAATGCTGTCAAAAACGACCCGGTTATGCTGCGGCGGCGAATCTCATTAAAAGTGGCGTTCAAAATAGCAACAGTTTCCCTCTTACCGTCAGCAATTACTTATGAATTGCAAACGAAAATGAAACGCCACTTTGATATTTTTACTTTATTCCGATACATTCAAATCGATCCCTAATGGAGTTACCTGTCAATGCCTGCTATTTCGGTCATAATTCCCGTTTACAACGGCGAAAAAACAATTAAAGAAACCATAGAATCGGTTTTAAACCAAACTTTTACGGATTTTGAATTAATTATCATTAACGATGGCTCGCAAGACGATACTTTGGATATTGTTGGTCAAATCCAAGATGCGCGAATCAAAGTGTTTTCTTACTCAAATTCTGGGGTAAACGCTAGCCGCAATCGAGGATTTCAACTTGCTTCTGGGGAGTTTATTACTTTTCTCGATGATGATGACCTCTGGACAGCTGATAAGTTAGAAGCACAGTACAAAGCACTGCAAAATAATTCCCAAGCAGGGGTTGCTATTAGTTGGACTGATTGGATTGATGAATCGGGTAAAATTATCGGTCGAGGTGGGTACGTTACTTGGGAAGGGGATGCTTTAGCAAGGATGTTGTTAAATGATTTTGTCGAAAGTGGTTCTAACGCTTTAATTCGCAAACAAGCTTTGATCGAAGTCGGTGGTTTTGACGAATCGCTTACCCATGCTGAAGATTGGGATATGTGGCTGCGATTGGCTGCTCGCTATCATTACACGACTGTACCAAAGGTGCAAATTTTATACCGAATAGCGGCAAATTCAGTTTCTTCTAATGTCGTCAAAATGGAACAAGGTAGCTTGCAAGTGCTGGAACGCGCTTACGCCAATGCTCCAGAATCAATTCAACATTTAAAACAGGTAAGCTTTGCTAATCGCTACAAATACCTGACCTACAAAGCTTTAGAAGGCGCTCCCATCCGATACAAAGGTTTATTAGCCCTACGGTTTCTTTGGCTGGCGATTCAATACGATCCGGTTTTGTTGCGTAGGAAAATTATATGGAAAGTATTATTGAGAATTGCCATAGTCATATTTTTTCCCTCGTCACAAGCTCAATTATTGCTAAGTAAATTTAAGAATCTATCTAGTGCTAATACTTTGCTTACCCTGCTGCAAGTCAATCTAGTTTAAAAGTAATCATCTTTGGTTATCTCAAGGGGTTTAAACTAATTCCAGCAATAAGTTTTTAACGGTTTTACCAGCCACATCCCAGTTTAAACGAGACTGATACTCGTTAAATGATGAGAGTGCTAGTTGCTTGTATTCGTTGTAGTTAGTCATCAGGGAAGCAATATAGTTACAATATTCTGAAACGTTTGCGTCTAATGAAAAAGTTTTTCCGTTGACATTATCTTTAATAATAGTTGGAATACCGCCAACATTAGTAGCTAAGCAAGGAACTCCAAAGGAATTGGCTTCGCAAAATACAATTCCGTAGCACTCGGCTTGGGAAGGTAAGATTAAAAAATGGGATTCGGCTAATAACTGATTAATTTTTTGTTCGCCTTCAGGGGTAGATTTACTGATAAATCCTAAGAATTTAACAAAGCTAGGTAAGGGTTCATCAGTCGTAGGAGGTGGAGAACCAACTACTGTCAATTCAGCATTGAAACCCATTTGATTTAATTGTTTAGCAACTTCAAGGGCTACATTTCCTCCTTTCCTAATCCAATCAAAACCAAAAAATAATAACTTGCAATAGTTTGCAGTTCTAGCATCAATGATGTGGCTAATGTCATCAAGAGTTCGGTTACATTCTATATTGGCTCCAGCGGGAACTACTTTGACTTTTGATGCGTCGATTCCGTAATTTTTAATAGCTGTTTGAGCTGCCCAATCCGACCAATATACGATTAATTGGCATTGATTTAAAGCAGCTTTTTCTAAAGCGTATATATTCCGCTTTGTTTCATTACACAGATTGCTCAAATATGGATATACGTCAATTAATCCTATCAAGGCAGAGTCTGTCCATAAAACAATTGGTTGCTGGCATTCAAGGTAGGCAATTGGGACTGCGTTTTCTGGACAAAGCACTATGTTTGAATTAAAAGTAGGTAATTTTTGGGAAATTTGATGGGCGTAATTTCTCAATACTAATGGTTCAGCCCAGCGGTAGTAGTCTTTTTTGAGCAAATAACGATAAAAACTCCACTTAGCTTTAGTGACGGGAGAAACTTTTTTCTTGAAAGAGCTAATATAGTCTATGGCGACAGATTGTTTTTCTAAAGCTTGCGCTAGGTAATAACCTGCTCCGCAAAGTCCTACTTGATACTTAGGCCAACTTGAACTGTTTAAAACATCGTAAGTTGTAACGTAAGCTAATTTCATATATTTTCTACTGTATAATCTCGCTCAAAATATTTTTAACTTTTTTACCAGCTACAGTCCAGTTTAAGCGGTTTTGGTACTCGTTAAATGATGAAATAGCTAGGTTTTCATAGTCTGGATAGTTGTTCATTAAATTTAAAATGTATGTGCAGTAATCGGAAATATTAGCAGTTAATGGGAAGGTTTTGCCATTCACATTATCTTTAATAATACTGGCTATTCCCCCGACATTTGTTGCTAAACAGGGCAGTCCAAAAGAATTTGCTTCACAAAAAACATGCCCGTAACATTCGGCTTGTGATGGTAAGATCAGAAAATGGGATGTTGCTAATAAATGATTAAGTTTCTCAAGCCCTTCTTTTTTATATTTATCGATAAACCCTAAATAATTGACAAAGTTGGGTATTGGTTCGTTAGCAATCGGTTGACAACCAACTATTGTTAATTCTGCCTTTAATCCTGCTTCGTTTAATTCTTTGGCGATTTCAAGGGCAATACTGCCGCCTTTTCTTACCCAATCAACGCCAATAAATAGTAATTTACATGGAGCTTTTGGTTTAGTTTTGATTATATTATTTATATCGTCGATGGTTCTGCTACATTGAATATTAGCGCCAAAAGGCACTATATTAATTTTGGATGGATCAACTTGATAGGTTTCAATTGCTTTTTTAGCCATCCAGTCTGATGAAAATATAACTTTAGTACATTTACTCAAAGTTAGCCTATCCATTTCTATTAAGTTATGGATAGTTTCTTGGCAGAGATTCATGTAATCCGCGTAATAATTTATTAAACCTGTATATAAAGTATCAACCCATAACAATAAAGGGCGATCGCATTCCAGATAGGCGATAAAATTTATGTCAGGAGAAACCACTACATCTGCTTTAATATTTGATAGTTTTCTTTTGATCTGACGCGCATAATCTTTGTTAAAAATTGGGTCTGCCCAAGAGTGGTATGTTTGCTTTAAAAGTTTATTGTATAACCGGGATTTAATTTTAGGTAACGAGGCAGGCTTTTTAGTTAAAGGCCCCAAATAGTGAAGCGTTGTCAGTTCATCTTCTAGGGATTTAGCCATATAATAACATCTTCCCCAATGACCTATTTGGTGTCTCTGCCAATTATTTTGATTGCTATTAATATCGAATTCGGTAATATAAGCTATGTTCATTTTTTTAGCACTTCTGTTAATTCATACAATTTGATAAAAGGACTATAAACTTGGCCTATTATACATTCTAGTTCACAAGCTTTGCCAAGATCGTTGGCAATAATGTCTTTGTTTCTTAGGTAATAATTTAAAGCTTTTAAGCTTTCGCGCAATGTATAAAATGGTGTTAATAATACTATGAATGGTCGCTGCCACGGATAATACCGAGCTAGGCGGGTTAGATGAATGGAAAGACCATAGCCACGGGCAAGTTTAAGCAGATAATCTTTTTGTAAACGATGGGAGGGAATGTGATGCCATATTTCCATTTTGGGATTGTGCCACACTTCCCACTTGCTGTTTTGAATGTAAAAAATCATTTCTGCATCTTCACCAGCAGCCATTGTTTTTTCATCTCTTCCAGCTATTAATAGTTTTTCTGGCGGCGGGATAGTTTCTTGCCATGTTTGTTTTCTGATAACTACTCCAGGTGCTGGAGGAACTCGACGAGGTTTGTCAGAACGTTTGTAACAAAATGCTGTTTTTCCCCGATTGAAAATAGTTAAATATCCTTTTACTTGCTCGAAGTAAGGGGGTGGGCTATCGTCGAGTTTGGCATGAATAACGCCTCCATATGCACCCACTTGAGGGCGATCTTGACCAAAACGATAAGCTTCGGCTACCCAGTTTTCTGCGGGTAGATTATCGTCATCTAAAAAACCGATTAAGTCGTTACTTTGTGCTGATTCTACGGCTTTGATGCGAGCGTAGAAAACGCCTTGTTTCGGTTCAAATATGTATCTTAATTGACTATCTTTGCGCCAGGTTTGCGCGTAGCCAGCGACTACTTCTGCGGTGCGATCGCTGCTATTATTATCCACAACCACTACTTCCCACTCAAGCTCTTCAGTCCCCACTTGCTTTTGCAGTTGGTCTAATACTTCCCCGATACGTTCAGCACCGTTATAAGTACAAATAGTTACGGTAAAATCCACCTGACTCGCCATCGATTCTATTGGCTTCAGGCTAACACAAGCTTTTGACAAGAGCAAGCTACCTTTCTAACTATTTTTGCCCATATTTGTTCCAGATATAAAAAGGACTGACTAGACAGCCTATATAAAGCTGCATTTCGCAAGCTACTACTAAATCGTCGCGAATTTCTTTTTTATATTTTAACAGATGAAAAATTATTTTTCGCACATCGTTGAGCAGATAAACTAGGAAAGCCAAGGGACGCTGAAAAGGTTTGACGCTAAGCATTCGTGTATGATATCGCGCCAGCCCTGTATTGCGGCATAATTTCAGCAGATAATCTTTTTCTAGCCGCTGGCGAGGAATTCGGTGATCTACGCACATTTTGGGATTATACCAAAGTTCCCATCCAGCTTTTTGAATATACAATACTGCTTCTAAATCTTCTCCTCTTTGAATTATTTTGCTATCGCCTTTTGGGCCGAGAAGCAGGTTTGTGGGAACGTTTTCTAACCAGGCTTGCTTGCGTACCACTAATCCGGCACCGGGTGGGAGTAATTTTTTATGAGGTTCGTATATACAAGGTTGATTGCCTCTATCTGTGAGTGCCAATAATGGCGCAATTCTTTCAAAGTTTTTTGGCGGATTTACTTCAAATTCACCTTGAATTTTACTGCCGTAAGCACCGACGCGATCGCTCTCGCTGCCAAAGGCGTAAGCTTGTCTTACCCAGTCTGGTGCTGCTAAATTGTCGTCATCCAGAAAGCCGACAAATTTACCTTTAGCTTCTTCTACGGCGCGTTGTCTGGCAAAACAAAGTCCTTTTTTAGGCTCAAAGCAATATCTCAGAGGATGGCTTGTATGCCAGTTTTTTTGGTATTCTTCAACGACTTTTTTGGTTTGGTCGGTGCTGTTATTGTCAATCACAATAACTTCCCAATCAATGTGTTCTGTATTTATCTGGGTTAGCAGTTTATCCAGTACTTCTGGTAAACGCTGCTCACCATTGTAGGTAGGAATAGCTACGGTAAAGTCTATGCAGGTGGGTTGGGGTTTCATAAAATTTCTTGGCAACGGCCTCCCTTTTTCTGCGGACTTGCTCTTTTACGAGTATGCCCACATTTGTTGAAAAACCTGACAGAGATTTAATTGATTTAACAAATGTTCTCCGGCTGACTTTTCCAGATGCACCCCACAAGAGAGGCGGGTTTTGAATCTATGATTGTTTCACAAATTTTTCACAACCCGCCTATATATTGCTCTTATTTTACCTTTATATAGGTTGTACCGCCGCCGATAAGCCCAATGTCTGTTTTTTATTAAACGCTAAGGCGTTATCAGCGTAATCAATGAAAATGGTATCGCCGGGAACGAAGGTGTTTTCTAGGATTTTAGTAGCGATCGCATTTTCCAATTCCCGCTGGATTGCCCGCTTCAGCGGACGCGCGCCGTACACTGGATCGTACCCCGCTTCGACGATATGGTCGGCGGCGGCGTTGGAAATTTCCAGGCCAATTTTTTGGTCGGCAAGTAATTTCCGCAGGCGTCGCAGTTGAATTGCCACAATTTGCCGCAATTCGCCGCGCCCCAAAGCGTGGAACAAGATAATATCGTCAACGCGGTTGAGGAATTCGGGACGGAATTGCTTTCTGAGGGCGTCCATCACTTGTTTCCGCATAATTTCGTAACGGCTATCGTCTCCGCCGAATTCTAGGATGCGATCGCTTCCTATATTACTCGTCATCACAATCACCGTATTGCGAAAATTTACGGTTCTGCCCTGGGAATCGGTAATCCGTCCATCATCCAGCACCTGTAACAAAATATTAAAGACATCGGGATGCGCCTTTTCTACTTCATCGAGCAATACGACTGAATAAGGACGGCGGCGAATTGCTTCGGAAAGTTGTCCGCCTTCTTCGTAACCTACGTATCCGGGAGGTGCGCCGACTAACCGCGAAACCGAGTGCTTCTCCATATATTCCGACATGTCGAGGCGCACGAGGGCGTCTTCGGCGTCGAATAAAGAATGGGCTAAAGCGCGGGCTAATTCGGTTTTACCGACGCCTGTGGGTCCCATGAATAAAAATGACCCAATTGGGCGTCCGGGGTCTTTCATGCCCGCCCTGGCGCGGCGTATCGCGGCGGCAACGGCTGATACGGCTTCATGCTGTCCCACAACTCGCTGATGCAGTTGGGATTCTAATTGCAGTAATTTTTGCCGTTCTGACTCTAGGAGGCGGTTAACGGGTATTCCCGTCCATTTTCCGACAATTTCGGCGATATCTTCTTCGGTTACTTGTTCGCGCAACAGCGAGGAACCTTGGGAATGCAGCTTCAGGAGTTCGGTTTCTTTGGCTTCGCGATCGCGCTGCAAGGTTTCCAATTTACCGTATTTTAATTGTGCGGCTTTGTTGAGGTCGTAAGCCCGTTCTGCTTGTTCGATTAAAACTCGCAGTTGCTCTTCTTCCTCTTTCATGGCATTAATCGCTTCTAACAGCTGCTTTTCTCCTTGCCATTGGGAGTTCAGTTCCAGTTGTTTGTCCTGTAACTGTTTCATTTCTACTTGAATGCGGTCTAATCTTTCCGCCGAGGCGCGGAAAGTCCCCGTCACCGTACCGAGACGGTCGGCTTCGTTTTTGAGGGAGAGTTTTTCCATTTCCAGCTGCATTAAGCGGCGTTCGAGGATTTCTAACTCTTCCGGTTTGGAGGTAATTTCCATTTTCAACTTGGCGGCGGCTTCGTCTACCAAGTCAATCGCTTTATCTGGTAAAAATCGATCGGAAATATAGCGATCGCTCAATGTCGCCGCCGCTACTAAAGCCGAGTCGGTGATTTTAACTCCGTGGTGAACTTCGTAGCGTTCTTTAATTCCCCGCAGAATTGAGATCGTATCTTCGACGTTGGGCTGATCGATGAAAACTTGTTGAAAGCGCCGTTCTAAAGCCGCATCTTTTTCGATAAATTTGCGGTATTCATCGAGAGTTGTCGCCCCGATACAGCGCAATTCGCCCCGCGCCAGCATCGGTTTGAGTAGGTTAGATGCATCCATACCGCTTTGAGATCCGGTTCCCGCACCGACGACGGTATGGAGTTCGTCAATAAACAGGACAATTTGTCCTTCCGAGTGGATCACTTCCCGCAAAACGGAGCGGAGACGGTCTTCAAATTCGCCGCGATATTTGGCACCGGCGACAATGCTACCCATATCGAGGGAAATCAGGCGGCGATTTTTGAGCGATTCCGGCACGTCGCCATTAACGATACGTTGGGCTAAACCTTCTGCGATCGCTGTCTTCCCCACCCCTGGTTCTCCAATCAGCACCGGGTTGTTTTTCGTCCGCCTCGATAGCACTTGGATGGCGCGGCGAATTTCGTCATCGCGTCCAATTACCGGGTCGAGTTTACCTGCTTTTGCTTGTTCGGTGAGATCGCGTCCGTATTTTTCCAGTGCTTCGTAACGCGATTCTGGATTTTGATTGGTGACTTTTTGCGAACCGCGAACCGCTTTAATTGTCGCTTCTAATTTGGGCGCATCGACATCGAACCCGCGCAGTAAGCGACGTCCCATCCGTTCGTCTTCGGCGAGGGCGAGTAACATGTGTTCGACGGAGATATAACCATCTCCCCAAGTTTCCCGCAATGCTTCTGCCCGATCGAGCATGACGTCTAAACTGCGTCCCAGATATAACTGGTCGCTTTTGGGCACTTTGGGTTGAGTTCGCATGAATGCTTCGATTTGCTGCGTCATGCGCTCTGGTTCTACGCCCAATCGTCCCAGAATCCGCTGCGCCAGACCATCTTGTTCGACTAGAGCGATCGCTAAATGCTCTACTTCCAGCTGCTGCTGCTGGTAGCGCCGCGCTACGTCTTGCGATTTTACTATTGCGTCCCAGGCTTTATCAGTAAACTTATTAGCGTCCGTTGGCTGCATTGGTTAAAAATCTCTTTTGTAGAATTATCCGGTATTTCTGCAACTGCTGCGATTTTACCTATGGTATTGCCTCCCCCGGCTGTTTGTTATCAGTCTGAGGCAGTTTACAAGACAAAACTTACTCAAACGGAGTATGTACCTCCTTTTGACGCCAAGCTTCCTGCTTTAACCAAAGATGAGCGCTTGCCCCACGTATAAGGGTTCGTCTCTTCTATTTTATTAATTATCGGTGTTTACGGAAGGCGGTGACGATCTATCAGGACTTACCTCTGGGCGACTTAGAAACGTGGTTTCTTCGTAGATCCCTGGTTTCAAAGCGACTATTTTTCATCGAAACCCGGTTTTTTTGCGTCATAAATCCGTCTCTAACAACGGGGAGCAAAGCCCAAAACGCTCTTTTGCTCCACCACATCCCTGACTTTGCGGATGCCTCAGTTTGTTGCTGCTACTTTGGGTTTGGCAATTTAAACCGTAATTTCGCTGAGCAAATGATTTATTGACTTATTTTATCCGTAATTTAACCTGTTTATATATGCGCTTCAACTTGCAAGCTGTAATTTAAAATTTTAGTAAAAATCTGTTTCGTCTAACCCTTATAACCAATTGTAGTTGTTACTCTTGGTATAGCTGGTTTGGGGTTAATCTTTATCATTCTGAAGCAAAAATTAATATATTACCCAGCTCTACAGAAAGGATAAATCGGGTGACATGGATCGCATCAACCTGCTTCCCAACCAGTAAAAATAAACTAAGATACTAGCCAATCAATCGAGCAACAATGAAGCGCATCAGTCAAGCATTATTCGCATTAGCAGCCACTACCCTGGGATTAGTTTCATTACCTGCATCTGCCAATGCATTTACCATCAGATATGCCCCCGAATACACAGATAGCCAATTTGAATCTTTAATTTCTAGCGGCGGCTATCGAGAAGAATTTGTTGTTCAGAGCCAAATTGGCAACAACGCAGTTCAAGGTCAAAACCCTTGGAGCGGAGACACAGAATTGCAAATTTTTGATGCGGTTTATTCGGCTAATTCGGCTCCATATACCCGCAGTTTAGCAGGTGTAGCTTCCAGAAATTATGGATTTACCAGCGGTCAAGCAGTAGATTTTATCCTGCAAGTAACGGGTTCGCAAGTTACCTATACAGTTGGCAATCAAGTGTTGACCAGTTCTAGTTTTACCGCTCCTTTTACAGATTTATTTTTACGGACGAGGGCGGATAACGGCAGCATGTTGATTAGCGATTTGAGGCTAAACGGTCAATCGATCAATGCATTAGAATCTAACAGTTCCGATACGTTGAAATATATAATGATCGGCGGATTGACGGGAAACTTTACGCTAACTGGTAAATCGACGATGACGTTTACCCAAGCTCCTTTTGCTCAAGCTACAAGAGGCGCACGAGTCGCATATCAAATTAAAGCAGGTCGTTTAACTAATTCCGCCCGGACAAATATTTTTGGTCAAACTCCTTCTGCAAGCGTACCCGAACCAAGTACGATTGCTGCCCTGTTAGTTACAGGTGGTGTAGTTGCAGCTTCTAATAAGAAGAAAAAACTGGTGAATAAATAAATTGTAGGGGCACAGTATTACAGAAATTATCGGTAAACATCAGCACCGATCTACGCCATGCCCCTACAAAGTTTTGGTAAAAATCAAAACAGATTCTAGCTTATGCAAAAACCCGGTTTCTTTGGAGAAACCGGGTTTTTTGAAGGGAAAAATAAACAGGTACTATTTGGTAGCCACTGTTTCTGGTTTCGCTTCGCTGTTAGTCCGAGCAGAACCTTGAGTACCGAGTTGAATCAATTCAACTTTATAGCCATTGGGGTCTTCGACAAAAGCAATTACTGTTGAACCGTGTTTCATTGGTCCCGGTTCCCGTACTACTTTACCGCCACGGGTTTTAATTTCTTCGCAAGTGGCGTAAATATCATCAACGCCAAGGGCTATGTGACCGTAGGCGTTACCCAAATCGTACTGCTCGACGCCCCAGTTGTAGGTTAATTCGATGACGGTGTGGTCGGACTCATCGCCGTATCCGACAAAAGCGAGGGTAAATTTTCCATCTGGATAGTCTTTTTGGCGAAGCAACTTCATGCCCAAAACGTCGCAGTAGAACTTGAGCGACTCTTCCAGGTTACCGACGCGCAGCATGGTGTGTAGCATTCGCATGGTAAGCAACTCCGAATTGTTAACTTTTCTTTATTTTAGAGCGATCGCGAGTTGGTCGAGGCCAGAAACCGGGTTTCTGCCTACAACTCTGCGTCCGAGTCCCAGATTTTGCCAAGCAACCCGGTTTCTTGGCATCGATTAGCGATTAGAGGCCAGAAACCGGGTTTCTGCCTACAACTCTGCGTCCGAGTCCCAGATTTTGCCAAGCAACCCGGTTTCTTGGCATCGATTACCGATTAGAGACCAGAAACCGGGTTTCTGCCTACAACTCTGCGTCCGAGTCCCAGATTTTGCCGAGCAACCCGGTTTCTTGGCATCGATTACCGATTACCCAAATCAGTAGAGATGTTTAATCTCAGGGGCAAGAAGCGGTTAAGCCCATATGCTTAACGATCGATCTGATCGCTTCGATAGCTATCGGCTGTAGGATAAGAATCCTGACTATAAGTAGCGCGCGATCGCAGCTCTACACGAGGTTACATGCGATGACTGATACCCTAAATACTGCCATTGATTACATCCAAGCGCGAGAAATTCTAGATTCCCGCGGGCGTCCTACTGTGGAAGCCGAAGTCCACCTCGCCAACGGCATTGCCGGAATTGCCCAAGTCCCTAGCGGTGCTTCTACCGGCACGTTTGAAGCCCACGAATTGCGCGACGGCGATAAAAGCCGTTACGGTGGCAAAGGCGTCCTCACGGCAGTACAAAACGTTAACGAAAAAATTGCCCCTGAACTACTCGATCTCGATGCCCTCAACCAAGAATTCATCGACCGCACGATGATTGAGTTAGACGGTTCTCCAAATAAATCCAATCTGGGAGCCAATGCGATTCTAGCGGTTTCCCTCGCCGCTGCCAAAGCCAGCGCCGCCGCGCTGACGATCCCGCTGTATCGCTACTTGGGGGGGCCATTGGCAAATTTGTTGCCCGTCCCCTTGATGAACGTGATTAACGGTGGCGCCCACGCCGCTAACAACGTCGATTTTCAAGAATTCATGATTGTCCCCGTGGGAGCGCCTTCGTTTCGGGAAGCGCTGCGCTGGGGCGCAGAAGTATTCGCCACCCTCAGCAAGGTGTTGGATGATAAAGGCTTGCTGACTGGTGTGGGCGATGAAGGCGGTTTTGCGCCTAACTTGGAGTCGAATCAGGTAGCTTTGGATTTGCTGGTAGCTGCGATTGAAAAAGCAGGTTATAAACCAGGCGAAGAAGTCGCCCTCGCCTTGGATGTCGCCGCCAGCGAATTCTATAAAGACGGTCAATATGTTTATGATGGCTCAGCCCACGCCCCAGAAGTGTTTATCGAGTATCTGGGAAATTTGGTCGGGCAATATCCCATTGTTTCGATTGAAGATGGGTTGCACGAGGAAGATTGGCAACACTGGACGTTGCTAACCGATAAAATCGGTTCCCGCGTTCAACTGGTAGGCGATGACTTGTTTGTTACCAACGCTACGCGCTTACAACAAGGTATTCAAAAGAAAGCCGGTAACGCAATTTTGATTAAGCTCAATCAAATTGGTTCGTTAACCGAAACCCTGCAAACCATCGACCTAGCAACCCGCAACGGCTATCGTTCTGTGATTAGCCACCGTTCCGGCGAAACCGAAGATACCACGATTGCCGACCTGGCGGTAGCAACTCGTGCCGGACAAATCAAAACAGGTTCCCTTTGTCGCAGCGAACGAGTTGCTAAATACAACCGCCTGCTGCGAATTGAAGAAGAATTAGGCGACCAAGCAGTTTATGCCGGTGCAGTTGGGTTAGGCCCGAAGTAGGCGCATTGCAGATTTAAGATTGCAGATTGCAGATTTAATCACATCTGAAATCTGCAATCTGCAATCTTAAATTCCCTCGTCCGATTAAGGATAAAAGCCCAGCTGGGGCAATCCCAGGGTTTCTTCCCAACCCATCATGATGTTTAAGCACTGAATGGCTTGACCGGATTGACCTTTGATTAAGTTATCAATTGCTGACATGACGATGATCCGACCTGTACGGGGGTCAACTTCGAGGCCGATGTAACAATTGTTAGTGCCGCAGGCCCATTTTGTTTGGGGATAAACTCCGCTGGGCAGTACTTTGACCCAAGGGGAGGCTCGGTAAAATGCGGTATAAATTGTGAGTAAATCTTCTCGCACCAGACCGGGATCGCGGAGGGTAGCGTAAGCGGTTGCCAAAATTCCCCGCACCATCGGGATGAGGTGGGGGGTAAATTGTACCGTGACTTCGTGTCCGGCTAAATCGCTGCAAATTTGTTCGATTTCTGGGGTATGGCGGTGGCGTCCGACGTTATAAGCGCCCAAAGAGTTGTCAGCTTCGGCAAGTAACAGGTTAATTTTGCCTTGGCGTCCGCCGCCCGACGTGCCGGATTTAGCATCGATGATGGCGGTTTCCGGGACGATTAAGCCTTGCTTGAGCAGGGGAGAGAGCGCCAGCAAACTGGCGGTGGGGTAGCAACCGGGACATCCTACTAGCTGGGAGTGGGCGATGCGATCGCGGTACAATTCCGGTAAGCCGTAGACAGCAGTAGCTGCGGTTTCGCGGTCTTGGCGATCGCCGCCGTACCAACTTGTATAAGTCTCCAAATCGGCAAAGCGATAGTCTGCCGAAAGATCCAATACCTTACATCCCCTTGCCAATAATTCCGGCGCCATTTGATAGGCTAAACCATTGGGTAGGGAAAGAAACACAGCTTGAGTGCGAGCGGCAATTTTTTCTAGATCGATTGGCTCGACGATTAGATCGACCAGATTTCCCAGGTGGGGGTAAAGATCGGAAAATGGCTTACCAGCACTGCTTTCACCGCCCAAGTAAACCAATTCCACCCTGGGATGATCCATCAACAGCCTTACCAGCTGCACTCCCCCATAACCTGACGCGCCGATAATTCCAACTGGAACGCGCCCTAAATCACCCATAACACTTGACCCTTGTAAAATTGTCGTTCAAAATAGTTAAACTTTTGCTGCATTGTAGTACTAAAAGCACGATTTGGTTTGGCAACTACAATGAGTACTAAGGCCATTGCGCTCCCTGGCGTTTTTACTTTAGACAACGTTGTTGCTCTTTTGAACGGGTGAAGATTCCCCTCGCGGGAAGCGATCGCGCAAGTCAACAAACTATAGTACAAGGTACTTGGGCTTGTTGATCGACCAAAGAGGAGCAACTCAACTCAAGACTTGCCCAGTCAGATTCATCCCGAATATCCCTGTCCGGTACGTAGTTGTTGGTTACTTTTCTCAACCGGATTATTGGCAAATCTCTTGGTTCAAAATGCGTTTAGATCGAGCAGGGGGGATGAGGAAACTAAAAATGGGCAACTTTTCTCTGCTCTAAGCAAGGAAATGTCACCGGAAGCAGCACAGCCCCGCAGCTTTCCTACCCTAATACAAAGTTAGGGGTTTCCAGCCGGAAATTTTGCTGGAAAGCTTTAAAAAAACTTAAAATTTATTGACTGGAACTCATCTGTGGAATCGCCGCAAAACTTGTCCGATCGATCTTTTCAGTTTGACTCAATTGACTGCGCTCTAGCAGAAATTAAGGCGGGTCGAGCGATCGTGGTAGTGGATGACGAAGCCCGCGAAAACGAAGGCGACTTGATCTGCGCGGCTCAGTTCGCTACGCCCGACTTAATTAATTTTATGGCGGTGAATGCGCGGGGGTTAATTTGTCTGGCGATGACGGGTCAGCGCTTAGATGAATTAGACCTGCCGTTGATGGTTCACAACAATACCGACAGCAACCAAACTGCTTTTACCGTCAGTATCGATGCTGGTCCTGAGTTGGGGGTAACGACGGGAATTTCGGCAGAAGACCGCGCCCGCACGATTCAAGTCGCGATTAATCCCACGACGCACCCGGAAGATTTGCGCCGCCCCGGTCATATCTTCCCCGTGCGGGCTAGAGATGGCGGCGTGCTTAAACGCGCCGGACATACGGAAGCAGCGGTTGACCTAGCTCAACTGGCTGGGTTATACCCGGCTGGGGTAATCTGCGAAATTCAAAACCCTGACGGCTCGATGGCGCGGTTGCCTCAGTTAATCGTATATGCCCAAACTCACCAGCTGAAAATTATCAGCATTGCCGATCTAATTAGCTATCGTCTCCAGCACGAAAGGTTTATCTGTAGGGAGACGGTGGCGGCTTTACCTACCGAGTTTGGCAATTTTCAAATTTACGCCTACCGCAATACGTTGGATAATTCCGAGCATGTCGCCATTGTTAAAGGTGACCCCGCCCAGTTTCACAACCAGCCGGTAATGGTGCGGATGCATTCGGAATGTTTGACGGGAGATGCTTTGGGTTCCCTGCGCTGCGACTGTCGGATGCAGCTGCTATCGGCACTCAATACGATTGAGAAAGCCGGGATGGGGGTAGTGGTTTATCTGCGACAAGAAGGTAGGGGTATCGGCTTAATCAATAAGTTGAAAGCCTATTCGTTGCAGGATATGGGGCTGGATACGGTGGAAGCTAACGAAAGGTTAGGCTTCCCAGCCGATCTGCGAAATTACGGAGTGGGGGCGCAAATTCTCACGGATTTGGGGATTGAGAAAATTCGCCTGATTACTAACAATCCGCGTAAAATTGCTGGGTTGAAGGGTTATGGCCTGGAAGTGGTGGAACGGGTACCATTGCTGATTGAGGCAAATACCTACAATTCGATCTATCTGGCGACCAAGGCGAAGAAGCTGGGTCACATGCTGTTGCAGACTTATCTGGTGTCGGTGGCGGTGCAATGGCAGGATGAAGATCAGTCGATCGCTCAACGCTACGAGAGGTTGGAGAAAGTGCGCCATTTGGCGGCGCAGTTCCACTTGCTGTTGCAGGAAGAAGCGCGGAGTGTGGCGATCGCTCTGTTCGGTCAATCTTCCCTCACCTTCCATTTGGGCTTCGACCAACCCAATTTAGCCACCCCCGACTGGTATCGCCAACCCAACCATCCTTACCTACAAGCGATCGCTCGCTTACTAGATAACCTCGTGAGTTGGCCCGATCTGCACCACCTAGAATTCCTCGTTTCCCCCGGTGTTGACCCCCTCACCAGCTTGCAGGTACAACTGGATCGTCAAACATTCCCGATCGACCAGTTGCCTTCTTCGGTTTGCCACCACCTAGAAACTCAGAAAATCTATATTTTCTCTCGAACATAGAGCATCTGACATCGGTCATTGGTAGTAATTTCTGGCTACTGATGACCGATCCCCCGGTTTTCCTATTTTTTGTAAAGACAAACAAAATTACATTTAAAGATTAAGTAAAGCGTGTAACTTTAAGTGATTCTTCTGCGAAGATAGACAGTGTATTCACCGAGGAGTTGCCAACACATCCAGCTAAACTTCCAGATAAGCACTCTGCATCGTTAACACAAGACTCAGATTATCACCATTTTTTCGGTGAAGATTCTGCTGTAAAAATATTCACCAAAATTGCGAGCTTCAGCAACGCACTTGCAGATCGTGTGGCTTGGGCAATTTTCCCAAAAAAAATCAGCATCTGCTCTAAAAACTGTTAGTGAACGAGGAACCGCTAACCATGATTGTTAAGAAATTATTAGAACAGCAAACAGAGAAAAATTTGCCCTGTCTCGATCCGGAAGTAAAAACAACCAACGTTCAGCAATGCTTGAGCCAAGGAACGGAAAGCGCTAGAGAAGGAAATTATCAAAAAGCCATAGAAGACTTCGATCGGGTGTTGGAAATAGAGCCAAACTGTGCCAAAGGTTACTACAATCGGGGACAGGCTCGGTATGAATTAGGCGATTATCCAGGAGCGATGGAAGACTTTAACCAAGCTTTGGCAATTGAGCCGCAATATGCAGTTGCATACAACAGTAGAGGTAATGCACTTCGCACTATAGGAGAGCAGGAAGAAGCTTTAAAAGACTTCTCCCTTGCTCTACAGCTTGCTCCAGAGTTTATCCAAGCTTATATCAATCGGGGTATGCTGCACTTTGAGTTAGGGAATCATCAGGTAGCGATCGCAGATTTTAGCCAAGTTTTACAGCTCGATCCTCACGTAGCTGAAGCTTACCTCAGTCGGGGAAGTGCCAGGTTTAAATTGGGGGATAAACTAGGAGCGATTGAAGATTACAACCAAGCACTGCAAATCAATCCTGACTTAGCAGAAGCTTATAACAATCTTGGCATGGCTCGCTTTGAATTAGGCGATAAAGAAGGAGCGATCGCAGATTTTACTCAAGCGATAACCATCGATCCGCAATTAGTAGAAGCATACAATAATCGCGCTCTAGTTCGCTTTCACTTAGGCGACAATAATGCAGCGGTTGCCGATTACGAACAAGCGTTAGCAATTAACTCCAAATTGACCGATGTTTACTACAACCGCGCTTTTACTCGCTATAAACTAGGCGCACAACAAGAAGCTGTTGAGGATTACAACCATACGCTGGAAATCGATCCAGTTGATGCCGAAGCTTACAATAATCGGGGCAATCTTTACGCGGTAATGGGTGATAGTCAGGGAGCGATTGAAAATTACACCAAAGCGCTCTGTATCAATCCCAAAAAAGCTAACGCCTACTATAACCGAGGGTTAGTTTACTATTACCGGGGAGACTTACAAAGCGCGATTGAAGATTTTAATCGCGCTTTGGAACACAATCCCAACCATGCAGCCACCTATAATAATCGGGGACTTGCCTACAGAAACCAAGGAAAGATTCAGCAAGCTTTGGCAGATTTTAACCAAGCATTGTGGCTCGAACCTCACTTATCTGAAGCTTATGTGAGCCGAGGTTTGCTGCGTTCGGACTTGGGAGATAAACAAGGCGCAATTAACGATTTTAACAAATCTTTGCAGCTCAATCCCAACGATGCCAGAACTTATAACAACCGGGGATTTATTCGCTACAGATTGGGAGATGTTCGCGAAGCTGTTGCCGATTTTAACTATGCTTTGCAACTCGATCCTAACCTGAGTTCGGCTTATATTAACCGGGGATTGGCTCGTTTTGCACTCGGTGATAAGCTGGGAGCAATTGAGGATGTGGATCTGGGATTGCAATTGGCTCCGCTGCACCATCCAGATCGGGATGATTACGAGCAAAAACTTTTGGTTGGATAGTCAGTAGTAGCGACACCCTTTAGGGTGTCGCTACACGAGACTTTGCCTGTATTCAGAGGCTTTAAAAGCTTTAGCCCCTACAATACATTATGACTGGCGATCGCTTTAACCAACAGGAGGAATAGAATCCAAGAAGGTTGTTACTAAACTCAAAAACCTGTTACCAAAGATAGCTGATAATGTGGCACAAAACCCTGCCAAACCTAATACAATCACCACAATCTGTATCGTTGTTAAAGATACAGTAGATAGGGAAATACACAATAAGGGAATCAATGCCAAAACCAATCCCAGAGCAGCACCCAAAAAAAACTGAGTCGCAATATCAGTCCAGGTGCGTTGTTTAGAGTTACTATTTTCAGATTGCATATGGGAAATTTTCTCTAGTTGTCCATCTCAGCTTGGCATGGGAATTTTACCTATAATGTGAGGTTGAGAGTGAGGATTTCCCCACTCTACCTAGAGCGGTTAGTAGCGCACCATCTATAGGTGGTGTTGACACTGCGTTAACGCACCCTACAAATTAATCGCTTCTCCGGTTAAGCTAAATGCACGAACTTCGGTAATTTTTACCTTGACTAATTTACCTTTTAGTGCATCGATGTTTCCGGTGAAGAATGTGAGACGATTTCCTCTAGTTCTTCCCATGACTTGGGTAGGATCTTTGGGGTTTTGGTCTTCTACGAGGACTTCTTCGATGCGGTTTTGGTAGCGTTGGGAGCGATCGCTTGCTTTAATATTCACCAGATGGTTCAATCGCTGCAATCTATCTGCCTTCACTTCCTCGCTTAACTGATTTTCCCACAAAGCCGCAGGCGTACCAGGACGGGGAGAATAAGCAGCAGTATTTAATAAATCAAAACCAATATCTTCCGTTAGTTTGAGCGTATTTTCAAACTGCGCTTCCGTCTCTCCAGGAAAACCTACAATTGCATCAGCGCTAATCGAAGCATCCGGCATATACTGGCGAATAGTATCGATAATGCGGCGATATTTTTCCTGAGTATATCCCCGCGCCATTGCTTTAAGAATATCGTTATCTCCTGACTGAAAAGGAATGTGGAAATGTTCGCAAACTTTGGGCAATTCCGCACAAGCTTTGATCAATCTTTCGGTAAAATAACGCGGGTGACTGGTAGCAAAGCGAATCCGTTCGATTCCCTCTACATCGTGGACGTAGTAAAGTAAATCCGTCAGCGTGTGTAGGTGGCGTCCTTCGGGAGTAACACCGGGTAAATCTCTGCCGTAGGCGTCGATATTTTGCCCTAATAATGTGACTTCTTTATATCCTTGAGCGGCGATTTCTTCGATTTCGGCGCGAATTGCTTCCGGGGTACGAGATTGTTCTACACCTCGGACATTGGGAACTACACAATAAGTGCAGCGTTCGTTGCAACCATATATTACATTCACCCAAGCCGTAACTTTACTATCGCGGCGCGGCTTGGTGATATCTTCCATAATATGGACGGGTTCGGTGGCAACAACTTGATTGCCTTCAAACACCTGTTCTAATAAATCTTGCAATCGGTTAGCGTGTTGCGGCCCCATTACCAAGTCTAATTCTGGGACGCGGCGCAGTAAAGCTTCGCCTTCTTGTTGGGCGACGCATCCGGCGACAATTAAAGTTAAGTCTGGTTGAGAGTGCTTGCGCTTCGCTTGTCTGCCTAGATAAGAATAGACCTTGTGTTCGGCATTATCGCGGATCGTGCAGGTATTGTAGAGAATTACATCTGCATCGTTGGGGTCTTCAGAGAACGCAAAGCCCATATCTTCTAGTATGCCAGCCATGCGTTCCGAGTCGGCTTTATTCATTTGACAGCCGAAGGTGGTGATGTGGTAGCGGCGAGGAGAGGTGGTCATGGTGAACTACTACAGAATTGAGCAAAGAATCGGAACTACGTCTGTATTGATTGTAACTATCTGCCAGGATTTTCTTAGCTCCCTGTCAGATTCATATCAGTATGCCACGAGCCGATAAATAAACAATAAAAATATTTAACCATCAGGATAAATCCTTGAACTACACAATTTTATCATAAAACATGGCTAATTATGAAAATTGATTAAACCTTTACTGGAATTACTAGACGTTATTTATTTGATTATATTAATTTGGAGATAGGGAATATTTTTCACAAAAATTGGATGATGGGTATTTTAATCAGACATGGATAAGTCGCCAGTTGTTTCTATTATCACAGCTACCTATAACCGCAGTAACGTTTTAGCCTTTACAATTGCCAGCGTGCGACAATCTAATTTTACTGATTGGGAACTTTGGGTAATTGGAGATAGCTGCACGGACGATACGGAAAAAGTGGTAGCATCGTTCAACGATCCGAGAATTCACTTTGTGAATTTGGAACAGAACTTTGGCGAACAGTCTGGGCCAAATAATCAGGGATTTGAGTACTGTCAAGGGCGCTATATAGCTTACCTGAATCACGACGATCTCTGGTTACCAAACCATTTAGAAACTGTTGTAGGTGCGATAGAAGAAACAGGTGCAGATTTAGTATATACCTTAGTTAGCGAAATTCAACCGGATGGTAAAGTTACTCTCGCAGGCGCAACACCAAGCGATCGCTACGATCCTCATATTTTTGTACCCGCTTCCTCTTGGCTGTTGCGGCGAGAATTAATTGAAGAAATTGGCCCGTGGCGCTTTTACAAAGAGTGTTATAATATCCCATCGCAAGAATGGATTCATCGTGCTAGTAAGGCAGGAAAAGACTTGCGTTTAGTGAAGCGGATGACAGCAATCGCTATCCAATCTGGGAACCGCGATCGCGTTTACAAAAAGCGGGAGTATAAAGAAAACGAGTATTACTATAACCGCATTGCTAGCGAACCAGATATTCTAGAACGGGAATTATTGACTGTCGCTGCTTGCAGGTATGCATCGCGGGTGATAGATTTGCCCGTTGGTGCGTTATTGTGGCAGGCATTGGGGAACATTTTTAAGAATATTAAAAGGTTTTTACTGTTGAGGTTGGGAATTCATCCCCAAGCCTTAAAATATTTTTCTATTTACCGTAGTAAGGGTGGATTTATCGACCACTTGCGTCAAAAACGGGGTTTGGATAAGTTAGAAATAAATCAGGAGAAAAACTCATGAGCCAACAATGGATACTTGAAGGTGCTGTAAAAGATAAACAGAGCATTACATCTGATTGGCAGTTTACCAATCAAAAATTAATCGACGGGGTTAAGGTTAAAGAAGTCCGAAACGTTGCCAAGGAAAATGGTACGCTGACGGAAATCTTCCGCAAGGATTGGAATCTCGATTTAGGAACAGTTGAACAGGTTTTCCAAGTCACGTTGTTTCCCGGAGGTTTATCGGCATGGCACGCCCATGAATTTACAACAGATCGGCTATTTGTAAATCAGGGAGTTATCAAGGTAGTTTTGTACGATGCAATAAGGAACTCACCTACCTACGGCTATATTAACGAGTTCCGTTTAGGATCGATGCGTCCAGGTTTGATTGTAGTACCGCCGGGAATTTGGCATGGCGTTCAAAATATCTCCAACGAAGTCAGCAGTCTTTTGAATATTGTCGATCAAGCTTATAATTACGACGATCCCGACCATTGGAGATTGCCGTCAGACAGTTCGCAGATTCCTTATGTTTTCAAGACGAATCGTACAGTATCTAATCCAGTGGGAATGAACGGTCAAAAAGCAATGATTTAATCAATTTGGGTAGCCCACAACGCTCCGTTTAAGAAACCCCGGTTTGTTAAATTTAGATTTTGCATTTGTGTTTGCAACCTGCCAGCGATTTTTGTTGATGTAGGGATACGGCGTGAGTAAACTTTGTCGTCAAATCAAAGTTTTTCGGTTGCCGTGTCCCTACTGGTGTTGATGGATTAAGGCGAGATTGTTGGTGCAATTTTGATGGTTGTTTGGGCAAGATATTGGGGGCACGGCAGGAATTAATCGTCGTTGGTAAACTTTGATTCTAAGTATTTATTCCTCTTAAGAGGACTTTCGCTATAAGATAAGCGATTTGAATCGCTGGGGGGTTTTGCAACTGGTGCAAGATGTGAGTTAAGCTATTGCAATTGATCTAACAACCAACCGACTACTTGCGATTGATCTCCTTGGAGATTTCGCTGTAAAGCTTCTTCCAGTATCGCAATAGAAAATCCTGGTAAAACTTGCGATTCGGTAATGCGTCTGCTTCCACCATCGGCGATGGTAAAAGCTATGACTTGCGCTTGTTCTACATCGACTACCCAATATTCAGAGATTTCTAAATCTTCGTACATTATCCGTTTGCGTCCCAAGTCATCGGCGATGGTGGTTTTGCCGAGTTCTATTGCTAAGTCGGGTGGTTGATATGCGTCCAAATTAATTATATTCGTGCCTCTGGGTACAAGTTGAACGCGCTGTCCAATGTAATAAGATATATCTGGTTGACAATCGCGGACTCCCGTCTTACGAAAGGTGCAATTTGTCAACCCTTTGAGGGGAATTCCTCTAATTCCGGCAAATAAGTTGATAACGAAACTAACAATCGTATTGTCGCTGGCATGGTCGTGTCCAAGTGCTGCGATTTCTATCCTCATCTGACCGTTGTGATAATAGCCTTTGGCTTTTTCATAAGCTGGGTCGTCAGCTATTTGGATATACTCGTCCCAAGTTGCCGTTACCCATTGATCGGTTAGTATTTTGGGTTTTATCGTACTCATAATGCCCTCCAAGTGCCGTGAAATCCGGGGGGAATGATGCTGGGTAATCCTAGTTTACATACTGGTTCTGAGTCTAGGGCATTGCTGTCAAATACCCAAACTTCGCTGCTGTCGGAATTACCGTCATAAACTACGGTTAATATCCAACCTTGTTCGCTATTTTCGGCATCTGGGGCGTAGATGGGTTCTGTGGGGTAGCGATCGCCGCCTAAGTCTGCTTCAATTAGGGTTTGGGTATGATGGTCGAAACGCGCGATCGCTCCATACAATTCTCTCCCAATATCCGCCCCTTTTCGGTGCATTGAAAGATAGCTATAGCGCGAATTTCTCCCTACTTGCGACGGCGGTACAATCGGAAATTCGCAAGCTCGATCTAATAGTTGTTCCGATGCGGTTACTTTACCCGTTTCGGGGTTAATGCGTACTTGCCAAAATCTCCCTTCAGCAGCGATATTTGTTTCTCCAGTTGCTACTTGTTTCAGACGTTGATTCGTGGTAAAATCTGGAAAACGCACAAAGTCAACCACAATCGAATTGCTATCATCTACATACCCATTAGAAAAGTGCCATTGAAACCAAGGTTCGGTTTCGATGCGGCTCACTAAAGATAAAGTTTCCCGGTCAAAGATTAGTACCTGCGTGCCTAATTCTGGTTTCCACTCCATCGCATCGCTGTAACTGTAGAAACCAGTTAGGACTGATAATAAATTAATCCGCACGGGTGGGACGAAAAATACCAGATATTGCCCAGCTAAAACAAAATCGTGTACTAATGGAAGACCTTGGATAATTGTTCTTCCTTTTTGGATAATTTTGCCCGTGGAGTCGCTTTTATAAATATTTAGGATTGAATTGATTCCGGGGGAAATGCCGAAGTTGAATATTTCTCCTGTTTTAGAGTCGCGTTTGGGGTGGGCAGAATAGGGTAAATTATTGGTTAATTGGGATAAGCTATCTAATCCTTTGGTTTCTAGAGTTTGTAAGTCTAAGGCGTGGGGTTTACCGCCTTCCCAGAGTGCTAATAGTTTATCTGGTAATGCTAAAACCGAAGTATTGGCGGCATTTTTTACGGGTTTTAACCATTGATGCCAAATTGGCCCCGGCGCGGTCATGCCATAATTGCCGTAGAGGAATTTACCTGCTTGAGATTCTTCTAAGTAACCGGATGTTTGGACGTAGCGATAGACAGCAGTTGCACCCTCAGAAACCCGGTTTCTTTGAGAAACCGGGTTTCTTGTGTTGAAGTGGACGGCAAGAATTGCACCATCGCCATCAAACCAGTGTCCTACTCTAACACCTCCGCGTTCTAATCTACCTGGGCCGTTACGATAGAGAGTACCGCGTAAATTTGCTGGTAATTTGCCGCTGATAATCGGTAATTGAGTCGGGGGAAATTCGCTAGCGGGTGGGATAATTGCTTTAGCCCATGCTTTGCGAGTTGAAGATTTAATTGCTGTGGTCATAAAAGAGGCAGTGGACAGTTGACAGTGGATAGTTGACAGTTGACAGTGGACAGTTGACAGTGGATAGTTGACAGAAGGTAGAGATTCACAAATCTGAAATCTGAAATCTACAATCTGAAGTCAATTTATTTGGCTCCTATTTTCTGCAAGGCGGCGTCTATTTCATCGGCTTTTTGAGTTTTGTTTTGGGATCTGTAGAGTTGGCTGGCTTGTTTTAAGGTAGAAATTGCTTCCTCTAATTTACCTTGTTCTGCGAGGGCTACTCCCATATTATGATGGGCTTCTGCGTAGTTGGGATTGAGGCGGATCGCTTCTCCCCACATAGAGATTGCCCTAGTTAGGTTATTTTGTTTGTGCAAGGCGACGCCCAAGTTATTGTGAGCTTCGGCATCATTGGGATTGAGGCGAATTGCTTTTCTGAGGGATGCGATCGCATCATCCACTCTACTCTCATTGGTGAGATTTGCTCCCAATTTAACGTAAGCGCTGGCATAGTCTGGATTGATGCGAATTGCTTCTTTATACGCTGCCATTGCTGCTTCGGCTTTACCTTGTTTGTTGAGGGCAATTCCTAAGTTATAATTCGCTTCGGCATTGTTGGGATCGATGCTAATGGCTGCCCTATAGGCGGCGATCGCTGCTTCTAGCTGTCCTTGAGCTTGTAAAGTTACCCCTAAGTTAAACTGTGCTGCTGCTAATTTGGGATCGCTACGAATGGCTTGCTTAAATTCATTAATCGCTGCGTCAAACTTGCCTTGTTGATTGAGAATTAACCCCAAGTTTACCCTCGCTTCCGCATAGCTGGGATCTAGTTCTATTGCTTTACGAAATGCAGTTTCTGCTTCTGGCAGTTTTGCTTGTTGGTGCAGGGCAGTGCCTTGATAGAAATAAGCGGTGGCGCTTTCTTTTTGGGCTACAATTGTTTGAATTTTCTCGATTGCTGCTTTGGTGTTTCCTGATTGTTGTTCTAGCAGCGCTAACCCTAGTTTGGCTTCTTGTAGTTTTGGATTCAACTGTAGGGCTTTTTCATGTGCTTGTTTTGCTGCTGCTAATTCTCCCAAGCGACGCGATGCTTCTCCTAAGTTAGTATAGGCGTCTGCGTATCTGGGTTCTTGAGTAATTTGACGGCGATAGCAAGCGATTTTTTCGTCTAGCTTTGCCCTTTCTGGTTCGCTGGGAAATTCTTTTCTGAGCAAATCTGCCTGTGGGTCATCAATCAGAAATCCACCACAATCGATTGTAACAGTGACGGGGGCGGATTTTGAGAATGGATTGAAGCCAGTAAAATACAAATAGGCGGCAATTCCTGCACCAAAACTAAGGGCAGCAGCAATAACCAGCCGGGTAGAAACTTTTAACACGGGTTGTTACCTGCGGGCGTCTACGAGCCAATTTCACTTTTAGTGTACCTTTAAGGATGCTACTAGAACATTTTGTAGTCAAGAATTGTTGAGCCACTCTCCGCTCTCGCATAGGCGGAGATTCAGGCTAGGAGGTTAGGTTAACTTTTCGCCCTTCAACAGCTATCTGGTTAACATTTCCTAGCGCCAGCGCGTCGGCACAAGTAGCCATTTGGGTTTTATTGTCTATCCTGGCAGTTAGTTGTTCTCTCCATCTCAGCTCTGCAAATTATTTTTAGTTCTACAGGACTTACACAAAGAAACCGGGTTTCTATGAAAAATTGTTGCTTGACTCACATCTTGCACCTACGCGATAAACAGCCTCCAAATAAATTTGGGGCTGAAAGCTTAA
>ERZ1066131.18-NODE-18-length-65123-cov-19.128665_pt1 | contig 65123 bp, 53 predicted proteins | sample MGYA00382778_ERZ1066131 | MGnify/ENA primary metagenome ERZ1066131 (study PRJEB33369, sample SAMEA5778361) | biofilm metagenome | biome: Industrial cooling water; feature: Water cooling tower basin; material: Biofilm | place: United Arab Emirates | collected... | reverse complement strand
CATTTGAAGTCATACAAGGCTAAAAGTGGGTTTGCTGATTACTTAATCTAACGGTGATTTGGGATCGCAAGGACCTATTGGACAACAGGGAACGCAAGGTGTACAAGGTTTACAAGGGAATTTTGAAAATCTTTTTGGATTTCAGGGATACCAAGCGGTAACAGGACAACAAGGTTTTCAAGGATTACAAGGTAATCAAGGTAGTCAAGGTAATACCGGCACGCAAGGCAACCAAGGAAACCAAGGAAGCCAAGGCCCTCAAGGGGTTTTAGGAGACACGGGTTTTGGTGCATTCACAGGATTTCAATCGTCAAATATAGGAAATCAGGGAATTCAGGGAGTTCAGGGCGCTCAAGGACCAAATGGTCTTATCGGATTACAGGGTTCTAACACAGCTTTAGGAACACAAGGCACTGTTGGAACACAGGGGCATTTTGGACAGCAAGGCGCACAGGGGAATGTTGGGTTCCAAACATTCCAAGGATATCAAGGGACACAAGGTTCACAAGGCGGTGTGGGAAGGTTCGGAATACAGGGATTACAACAAATGATTGGTTTGCAAGGACTTGTCGGATTTCAAGGGAATCAAGGAAGACAAGGGACGCAAGGAAAGGCTTTTAATATGCAACAGTCAAATTTTACAAATACATTGTCTCAATCATTTACATTAAACGTGGATACACAAGTAGAATTTAACACAGTCTACATACAAAATAATATTAACGGTTGCTCCCTTTCAAACAACAATATATACTTATCACAACCAGGATTTTATAGGATAGATGCTTATTGGTTCGCGACAGGGACAGGAATTACCACAAGCGCAATCTACGAAATGTGGTTGCAAACTGCTTATTACACTGGGGGGGTGACTTTACAAGAATTTGTCCGACAAGAACAAAATTTAGAGTATTCTTCACAAGCGACCCCTCTCCTTAATGCAGGGTTGGGATGTTCCTATACATTTGATTTTTCTCAACTATCTCCCTCTAATACTACCTATATACAAGTTTGGGCTTCCATCAGCTTCACGGCATCGACTCTTGCCTATCCGAGTGCTGGTTGTTGTTATATAAATCTCACACGCTTTTCAAACAGTCCATAATTATTAATTTAGTATAAATATTACAAAACATAAATGAATATATCATGACAATCACACAGAAAATTATAGCCTCGCCCGAACAAGAACGTGTCGCAGAATATTTACAAGACTCGAATGTAATTGTAAATAGTAATCCGGGTTGTGGAAAAACAACAACAGCTCTTTTTATCGCAAAAAAATTTCTCAATAAACGCATTTTGCTTGTCACGTATAGTGCTCATTTAAAAATGGAAACAAGACAAAAATTAAATAAGAATAATATCGATAATATTGAAGCACATAGCTATCATTCTTTCGTTCGAAAATACTATTCGAGAGATTGTTCTACTGATTTCGAATTAGACAAGGTGTTGCGTTCTACAGTACAACAACAAAAACATTTTCATTTTGACATTGTCATGATTGACGAGTGCCAAGACATGACAGAGTTATATTTCAAGACAATTCAACGACTTTTGAAGGATAACCCAATAAATCCAAGAGTTTGTTTGTTGGGAGATGAATTACAAAATATATATGGGTATAAAGGTGCAGATGCTCGATATCTCACATTAGGCAACCGTCTATTTGTTGAAAATTCACTCTGGCAACATACCAGTTTGTCCATGAGTTATCGTGTGACTTGTGAAATCGCAGACTTTATCAATAAATGCATGTACAAGAACCAACGTCAATTCCCAATCCAAGCGTGTAAACATGGTGATAAACCGTCCTATTATCTTACAAACACATATACGACCGATTTGATGATTATTATATTTGATCTGTTGAAGGATTACACACCTGGTGACATATTCGTATTGGCTCCTTCCCTGCGATCAAAGAATTCACCGATACGGAAACTCGAAAACGCCATGAAAGCCTATAAACCGGAAGTCGCTATATTTATCCCCGATCAGGATGATGAGACCTTGACCGAACAAATCATTCATGGTAAAATCGTGTTTGCGACATTTCATCAATCAAAAGGACGAGAACGAGCCGTTACAATTATCCTTAATTTCGACGCGTCTTATACAACATTTTATAATCGTCACCCAGAAAACCAGATACGGTGTCCGAATGAGTTAAATGTCGCTTGTAGTCGTTCAACTGAAAAATTACTACTTATCCATGATCGGAGATATGACCCGCTTCCATTCTTAGATGTTAGTGCTTTGAAAGATTGTGTTGAAATGTATGGACTAGGTGACGACAATAACAAAATTATCAAATCCGACAAGCAGAACAAGAACAATCGTCCATCTAAAACAATATCGGCATCGGATTTCGCTCGTTTCGCGTCTCATAATTTCTTAAAAGAGTTTGAATCCATTGTTCGAGTTGTGTCGCACACCTCAAAAGAATCTCTAGATCTGTTGCCTTTAATACCTTCCGCTAAATTCAATCATTACGGTCAGGAGATTGAAGAACCCGTCGCAAATCTGATTGGAGCAACGATTCCGATTATTTTTGAGTATCATCACACAAACCAATCGAGATGCTTCCAACGTCTTCAAAAACGTGGATACCTAGACTCCAAAAAACGCGAATTCACACATCGACATACTTTTCCAAATCATATTACGGAGTTTCAATTAAGAGATTGGTTGGCACTGGCGAATGTATGGTCGCATCATTTATCAAAGTACGTGTTCCGATTGTATCAGATCAATAATTACAATTTCGCTGATGAAAAGTTTTTCAACAAATGTCATGATCGACTGAAATCTCTGAATATATCATCTACATGTTGTTTGTTTGAAGACTCGTTTAGTGTATCGGACATTCCACATTTGCCGAATGTCGTGTTATCATGCAGTATTGATTGTATGGACCATTATAATAATAGAGGATATGAATTCAAATGTGTTGATAAGATCACGATCGATCATATTCTTCAGGTTGCGATCTACATGTTTGCGGATTTGCATCGTGACTCAATTTCAACAGACGACCATAAACAGGAGAAAGATGAGAAACAATGGTTCATTTTTAATATGCGGAGTAATGAGCTATTGGAAATATCATTTAATTGTAAAACTGACCTTATTGATATCATTCACAAGTTGTACAAAGAGCGATACGAAAATGATGACGTTAAAGTCCTGCTATCTGATGATGAGTTTGTTTCTCTTCAAACTAAAAATTGAATTAAAAAAACAAAGAGCTTGATACACGAATAAATTTAATGACGGGTAAGAAAATAAAATTAGAGGCTAAAAGTGGGTTTGCTGATTACTTAATCTAACGGACAATATTATACAGTGAACTCGGACTTTGTGGTGTAATATTAGTATCAAATCACAACTAAATTTATCGCCATTTGTGAATATCGAGAGGTTTGATATTTATGACGTGCATAAAATTTACTATTAGGTGGGAGAATGATTTCAAATTCCTGAAAATAAGAGAGAATAGGAAACAAACATTTTGTATTTTTTAATAAGAACATTTTCAGAATACAACATTTTTCATTCACAAATTGCGTTTCTGTTGTTATATCAATGTCCAAACAAGTGGAAACAAATCGTTTTTCAATATGAGTATTATGATTCGTGAAGTTAAGATAGTCTATTGTTTTGACACCTCGATAAACAATGAGGGGACATGAAAGTTTAGGAGCAAGCATTATAATCTTTTGCATAAAATAAGCATACTTTTGTGCTAAACACTTGTAAAAGTCAACTGGTAGTAAAAAAACGGCATTAGGAGAAAAGAATGTATGGTATGTCTGTCTATAATAAGTAAAAATATCACTACCACATTTTGTTGATTGTTTAGAAGAACTGTATCCAATCTCCTCCAATTCATCAATCCATCTTTCTTTATCAAAATCTGGGGGTTTGTATTTCATCATGAATTTCAGAAAATCTTTAGGTTCATGACACATGAATTCTACAAATACTGGGTACAGAGGAAACACATACTTTGTTTGATATTCACTATGTTTCAATACATTCTTTCTGATAAATGGACCACTCAAATATGCGTGGACTATTTGGTCACCACCATATGTATAGCACAGGATCATGATTTGTTGTATAAACGGAAGAGATTTTTGATAATGAAACTGTTTTTCAAACCATTTTTCATTTTTTTTTATACCATCGATATCATTGAATAGGTCCATCTTATTTTTTTCCCACATTTGAGATTGTCCTTTGAAATCGAACTTGCGATTATTTACAAATTGAAACGGATTATCAATAGTTAAAAATTTTTGTGGCGCCTGTAATTTTTTCAATTCTGGTATAATAACATCAATGGAGTTCATTTTTTTATTTATCGTGTAAATAAAAAAATGAACTGGAGAATCGATTAATTGTATTCTCATTCACTTTAATTTGGACCACCTCTTTTTCCGAATAGATAGTCTGAAATGTCCTGACTCCTGGGTCCAGAGAACAAAAAGAATTTGAATTATTGTTGTTTTCTTTTCGTTTTTCTGTTATTGGCACACATAAAAACCACTGGTTATTAACAATCTGTAATCGGCAGTCATGTTCGATCTTAATATTCTTCTTATCTCGCTTATTCCTTTTGATTGGTGATGGGGTATATTCTGACTTTTCTGCATTTTGTTATGATATCTCCTTCTGCCATTTGTCGGTAGGAATAAATGTGGACGATGGATACAGATTAATCTGTAGAGCCCTACTTGTGTTTGTATTCATTAACTTGACTTGATTTCTAAAGATGAAGCAACTCCGTCCAACCATTATATAATGAAGCAAGAATCAGTTCATCATTAAATCCCAGAAATGCTTATCGCTCTCAAATATATACATGAAAAATGGACTTTGAAAGTAGTCCAACATGTGTGTATTCAGTTGAAAACATAACAAATCCATTTCTTTCATCATTTTAATATTTCTTAAATTTTCGTAGCGCAATTGGTACTGTTCGTAAAGTTCCAACACAATTCGTTCTCTTCGCCATATCCAGATATAGTTATCCGATAATTCCGTCTGAAATTCTGGATGTGGTAATTGTTGTTGATTCAAAAAGTTTTTAACATGCGCATATGTGTCTGGGTCGTAATTCATGCAGGATAGCAACGAGATCTTTAAACGACATGTACGTTCAGTGTACGGCTTTTTATTATCACCACACGTAGTGTCGAAAAGGGTGAGATGATAACACACACTGTTTTCTCTATTCCATGTCACTTTTTTGGTTCGATATTGATGCACATTTGGATACCGATGAACTTCTACTCGTTTCCATTTCCAATGAAATCCATGTTTTCGTGATAATTGGCTCTTTCGGATCCGATCATAATAAGACGGTAGTCTTGCTACGATATCATATGTATATGGTTGTTTTAATATTTGAATCATGTTGAATGTATTTATGTTGAATGCGTCATCTGGATTCAAATATGATTTAATAATTTTTAGAATTTCAATTGGAAGGTGGTTATTGTACGTCAATCCATTTGGAAAGATCATATTGAAAATGTTGGTTTATTATTATTTACAATACACGGTTAAAAGAATCAATATTAAGGAATTACCCACAAGTTTATAAAAAAAATCATGTTATTAATATTTTACATCTTGTTGAAACGCGTTGTTATTGTCCCTATTTGTGTGATAAGTTTTTTAATCGCTCATTTATGCGAGAGATACGATATTTCAACTGCTGTACTCAAATTTACGATAGACGAAGTTGGTGGGCTTTTTATAAAGACTATCCAGTTCATTTCGTCTCACAAAGAAATATCAGGTATGAAAAATTATTCGTATTACGAACAGGTACTGGATAATTTTTATGATAATGGGGCCTGTATTGATATTTATCTTGTCCGTTCGATTTTGAAAAAACATTATATTACTCCTGATTGGATTGAAGATAAACCCTTAGGTTCAGGTTCGATCGCGCAGGTGCACAAGGGACAGTGGTTGGGAAAATCCGTTGTGTTTAAAATTCAGAAACCATCTGCTAGGTTGGAGTTCATGCTGGATCTTGGCTTCATCAAATTATTGTTGTATTTGATTACTTTGTGGATAGGTGAAATTCCATCGACTCCATTTTTACATGAATTTGTTGATTGTGTTAGAAGAGAATTTGACTTCAATTTGGAGGCTCGGTCCATGTTGAAAGGAAAGGTCTGGTTAGAGGAATTTTCGGAGCATATCGTGGTACCTATGGTGCGTGCGCACGCGACAAGAGTTTTGGTGATGGATTATGTAGAACACATCAAGATTGACGGTCATGACAATAACAAATGTAGTATATTATGCCGAGCCTTTGCTAAAATGATTCTACGCCATCACTTTGTTCATACCGATCCTCACATTGGCAACATTTGCTTGACACCCAATCGACAACAATTTGTAATTTTTGATTGGGGACAGCATGAAATATTATCCAGTACAACCGTTCAAGGTTTAGCATGCATTATAAGAAGTGATAACGTCGATATGAAATGCCTTCGCCAAGGAATGGTCTTGTGTGGTATTGATGGTCAGAATATCTCCATTAAACATATTATGCTCGTTTTGGATTTTTTCAATCATAACAATTCTGTGAATTATGACTATGAAAAGAGTTGGAATCTATTAAGAGAATTAGTTCAACATACAGCCGAAAGACAACGAGGTCATCGCAATCCGTTCAAGGCTAGAAGCCGTGAATTGGCGTTAATTTTGAAAACTCACGATCTTCTCGATGTCATTATGAAAAGCATGAATGTCCCCGATCCGTTACGTCACCAATTATTCCCAGAAGAAATGATGAGAATGAGTAGAGAATGTTATCAAAAACTGCCTGATGTTGCTGAGTGATGGCTTGTGGAATATATCAATGGAAGCAGAAATATATTGGTTCGATAGCCTTGTTGTGTTGTTAGCATCAATGAATATGACTAAATAATCGGTAGAAAATGATATATAAATTTTTGTAGAATATAAATAAATACTATCGAATATGAATGAGAATAAAATAGTTCATTTTAATTTAAATTTCAAGGCACACGGTACCATAAAAGTAGCTTCGTTGCTAACTAAAGAAGAAATTCTAACAGAACTATTATTTTTCATCAAGCCATCAACCCGAGTATTCACTGCGTTGGTAAATGAGTCTGAAAATAATTGGGTGTTATTCAATCTGTTAAAGTATTTATACGATCACGCCAATGATTCCATATCTTTGCAAACTTTTGTTGAATTTTATAACACAGTCCTCCAATATTTTGGCAATACGTTATCCAATGAAACGATTGTCTTATTATGGCTACGAGATAAATTGGATTTAGTAGATGTTATCCTCTTGAAAGATATTCTTAAAAAGGTTGGTCTTGATAACTCGTTTTTGGATGAGTATAAAGACAAAATCGTTAAATTCAATGAATCCATCCGAGAGGACGACGACAGACTCAATCAACAACATGGTTTTATCCAAAGTTTGTCAGATGACGCAAACAGATTCTGTGCGTCCACTTCTTCCAATGCGATCTTTGAAAAGAAAACCGTGGAATTTGGTTATGACAATAATATCCACAGCACCGGATATTTATTTGACCATGTCAAGTTGATGAGTGATAATTGGGATTGCGCGTTCTTTAATAATTTTGTTGCTATTGCTAATTGGAAAACTCTTCGTTATGATACGATACAGTCTGTGATGGACGAGCCCGACATCCAAAACCGCCATTCAACAGAACTGTTGATACTGAATTCAGGAAATCGAGAATATCTTCGTATTCAACAAGATACTTCCAAAATAATAGCTGATTTGAAACCCTTTGATGATTCTGAAAAGATTGTTCAGGAAATACAGGCATTTTTGAGGGGCTACCAAGAATTGTTGGGTGAGGTGGTTAATTATCGAACCCTCTATTTATCTGGATATTTTGAGATACCTCAAGTATCCTTTAACAAATATATTCTTCAAGATGTCATTCTGAATGACGAGATATTACACAGATATTTCCAAGTGAATGAGCTGGAAAAGGCTAACAAATTCAATACAAATACATTACACCTCATTAGCGATAATACTTTCCCTCTTTCAATTATTAAGAATGAAGAAAAGCGTGCGGTTATTGTACAGTTTTCAAAGTGTTCTTCGGAACAAGAGTCCCAAAGAATTGAGTGTATGTGTCGTGTCTTGATGGGTAGGTATGCTGAATTGTTTGCGGATTACTTGGAACTGTACAAGGAACTCTTACCGATAAAAGACATTGAATTATTGAAGATGCCTGACGAAGGAATTAATGAAACTGAATCGGAAAAATTTGAATCTGATTTTGCTAACAAGTACAAGGTCATGTTGAGAAAAACTGGATATAAAACAGCTTGTCGTCCGAAGACGCGGATTCCATACCTGATTACGAAAGAAGAGGCAAAGAAAAATAAGAATCAATTGGAGGTGCTCGAATACCCGCGACCAGAATCAGACTACAGCAACGACCTGAACATCCCAGTAGAGTATTTTCGTTGTGCGGATACGAATTTCAAATACCCAGGGATTTCAAGTCTAGGTGGTGGAAACTTGTATGTCCCATGTTGTTTCAACAAAAATCCTAGAAGTTCCAATGCGTTTTTGGAATATTATTTCAAAAAAGGGGGCGGGGATATCTCCATCACGTCATCATCAACGACGGAGCACATCAAGGGGGAAAACCAAATTATCAAAAAGGTTGGGGATTTGGGACGGCTGTATCAACCCATATCTCAATTATGCTCGGTGTTATTCCCTTCTTATAGTCCATTCAGAGTCGGAGTTCCGGATCGTGGGGACAGCTTATTATTGGCAATCAGTTTTCTTCTGGGTATATCTATATCAGATATCGATACAAAATTCCACCAGATGTATCAAGAGATGCCGTATCTTACTGGTCATTCTACGACAGACATGGATGGGTATATCAATCCAAGAAAATATTTACATCTTTTACAATGTGCGTTCAATGTGAATATCATAATTTTTACAAAGGGCAAGGGTCGTGATGATCCTGTGGATTTATTGAATCCATGTTTGCCTGATCATAAAACCTTTTACAGGTTCCAGCATAATCTGCCCTTTATCTTCATTTTAGAACACTGGGGTTCATCACCGGATAGATACACGAAACGGAAATTTCCGATATCCGAACCCGTTGCGTTCTACGATTTCACAGGGCAGACATTAGTGAAAAAGACAGTAACCGATATGATTCAACAGAACTGCATATTACTAAACAATTTGTTTTCAAAACGTTTTCAATATTCGAATCAAAACTTTTGTGGCACGATCAACGAAACGGGGATACTCTGGGAATTCATCAAATATCAAAGTCTGGATAGTTTTGGACGGCTTAGGGGTCTGGTAGTTGAATATGATAATATTGAATTCTATCTTGAAGTCAACCCACCCTTACCACCTTTACCGATTAAACAAACAGATTTTCATCCGGAAAAGGAGGTGTATAACGTAAAACAGGTTGCTGATGTCATCAAAATATTATCAGGAGTCGGTTTGAAGGCCAAAAATAATATTATCTTTTTCAAGTCTGATTCGGAATTTTTTGTACGAGTTCATACCAAACACGGTCTATGTTGGACATTGAAAACAGGTAAATTACTTGACGCCCAGTACGAAACGATTAGCACGACCTTGACTCCATACAGTCCATACAACAAAAAGAGCGATTTGAACCAGAACGAAAAGATTGCTCGTGTGCTTATGGATTATGTCTTGTACATATTGGACAATAATCCTGTAAAACAACCGTCAGAATTATTACAATTTGTCAAGAAGCACATCATCATCGATTCGACAGTAGATTTTGGGTCGATTATTGTAAATGATAGAATAGATGGTAATCCTTCTATCTATGATGAATCGGCACAAATTCTACGAGTTCCATCAAAAAATGTGAGCAACAAGCTTTATTTCTATCTTCTATATCATCTGAAGAATATGCCTAGTCGTCTCAATAACACTTTCCTTCCACAATTTTATAAACGAATCGAAGATTTCCAACAGCTTCCCAGTCGGTATATATGTGATAGGTCGGTCATACAAACCTCTCTCCAAAACCCAACAGATGTCAAGACAGGTGCTATATATTTGAAGAATTCATTATCGGAATGGACAAAAGATACACCGAATGCTGGGTTTTGGTATTATAAGATGGAAATTCCATCTGGGAAAAGGGTGAATTCCCCTATACTCTTTCATAAAATATCCAGCGTGCAAGATGCGTACAATATAACTTGGATGTGGACAACGACAAAAAGATATACGCCTATTCCTTTGACATTGGACTCCGAACAATTTGTAGTGTGCGAATACAAACGAGATACAAAACAATGGGTTATAGAAAATACACCATCGGTAGAAGCAGTGTTGTTGGTCGTTTATATACTGTTTCTTCCTCATTTGTCCCAAGGGTGGGTGTTCTTATTTTGAGACTAGATATATGTCGAGGATTTTGTTTTAAATTTAATCTAATCAAAACAAAATCGAAGAAGATTCTCATCAAGACTGTTTGATAGCGGATTGCACAAAAGCATGCTGAAAGGGGAACAATCGTCGAACCTTGACCTGTTTTGGATTCGTATCAGCGGGACTCTCGACAACTCCAATCGATTCGAAAGATGAGGGATAAGAAAATAACAAAAATATGTTTTGTGCTGTTTTTCGGTCCATTGAATAAATATAATAATCCGCGTCAATGGTGACAATATTTTGAAGATCGCGATCAATAAAAAACACATTCATGGGTAAAGCGTATAGTAAAACAATCATCATAACATGATCGATTGCGATATGAGGATCCGCGCAACGCTTGCGATAATCTTCTAATATAGACGATAGAGTTAGTTTCCAGATTTCTTCATGGAATTTTTGAAATAGAGTCGCACATTTTTCCTTCTTGTCGGCTTTAATTTGTTGTTTTTCAGTCTTTTCAATCTCGTCCAGACATTGTTGGAAAGCGCTTGTCACAAAAGGTTCTAAATGACTTTCATGAATCACTTCTTCGTCCAATTGTTTGAAGAAAACGTTTGGACGATCAATGATTTTGGATAAAACTTGATGTTGTGATTGAAGAACCTGTTTAAAGGTAGCGACATACTTTTCCAAGAGGATACGGATGGGAAGCATGCGTTTGAGAACCACCAAATCCAAGTTTTTTGCGATTTCTAAACGCTTGTTTTCGATATAAACTCGCTTCCCTTTGGCGTCCAAGACGCGAAAATCTTGTAAGCAATCAAAGACAGCATACAAGAAATGCGAAGGATGACTCGAATCTATGTTGCCATAGCGGACAATCTTGCCATCATACCATTCCAGTGGGAAAAATTCTTTTTGTGTGGATTTTAACATGGTCGATTTAATCTAAGGTACAAGAATATATTTAAATCGAATTACGAGCAAACATAAAATTATTTCTTAACATTGCTTTCATAAAAAGAAGAATCACAGATATGCTCCATTCCGTCACCATTTGTTTTCTAATCTTGTTGGTGGTGCTTATAGGAATTGTTGTATATATATGTTGTCGGATACGAGAGCAGTTTCAACAGAGAGATCCTATATTAATAACTATTCGAAACCAATTGTACCGATTATCACCCATCGCAGCGAATTTAGAGTATTATGAGGACGATAAATCATACACAATCAACAAGAAGAAGATATACATGTGCTTGCGCGACCAGAAGAATGACTATTATTCCATGAACATGTTGATGTATGTATCGATCCATGAACTTGCTCACGTGATTTGTGACGAAGTTGGACACACGCCAAAATTCCATCAGATTTTCTCGGAATTGTTGGATAAGGCAACCGTCCTTGGGATATTTGACCCTTCCGAGCCATTAGCGACGGACTATTGTAATTTTTGACTATGATACACCCGGTATCGACATGGACGTATTTGTAGGACATTCGCCTGAACGATTGAGGTCACAATCGCCACAATAGGCCGTCGGGACACATTTTCCCTTATATTTGTCATCATTACAATAACAGATATTATTGTCATGGTATCCGTATACTGTGCCGGATAAAGACAAAAAATTTTCTCGAATGTCTTTTATTTTGAAATAGTCCTTCCTTTTAGCAGACATGGTGTTTTTATTTTATCTTTACAAAATATTGTTTTTATACACATGTGATCTGTAAAAAAACAAAAACCAAACATACGATGATTCCTATTCGAGATCTGATTCCATGTTTCAACGATGATCCTCTGCAAATATATATGCGACGTAAATTGGGTTTCCGAAACGACGTCATGACAAATTATTACACGAGTAGTAGTAGCATCAAATCAGATTTAGATTTTTGGAAGAAGAAGAGCGATTATAAGTTTATGAGTGAGAAGGATGTGCCTAATATATTTTCCGATAAATATTTTTCAGAATGGGATGGATGTTTCAATGTGTCGATAGTAGATCCAAAAACAAAAGTGGTAGCGCATGCAGACATGTTGCTATCTAAAAAAGTTATTCAAGAATTTTTTGGTGTCGATACGGAGTTATTGAGTATGGTCAAAGGATCTTGGATAACTACCATATATCATTCTTCACCGGCGACTCCCTACCAACAGTATCTGACGGCTGTATTTATGAAAGCGCTATCCACTGTCGATCAAACTGTAGTGGATTCTCAATACGTCTGCATTCATTACCCAAAAGATGGTAAAACAATCCTGAAAGACGTGAGATACTTGGATCACCTGCTCGAACCGTTTGAAAGGTACGTGGAATGGTACAATATAGCGGATAGTATCGATCATGAATCCAACCGACATGAATTTCTCTATCCGAATATGAAATACATGGATGGGTTGGACGATCAAGGAATGGAATGGAAAACAAATTGGGCTATTCATCTGAATGAGATTACATTGCTACCCTCTATTAAGCCAAGTCATCGTATCTATTGCAAGGATTTTAAAGAAATTTATGTTCGGCCGTCTATTTTGGATGACATGAAATTGAGACCAAAGACAATATCGAATATGATCTTGAAGATGCTTCAATTGAAATTCGACGATGGTGCTCCACTCGTATATGTTGGCGACCAAAATAAATTCGATAATGAGTGTTTGAATTGGCATCGACGAAAGTGTTATCTATTTATTGATTTTGAAACAATCGACCATCAGATCTACATGATTGGTATAGGTCGTTATGATTTAAAAAATGGATATAAGTATGAATGCATAATCGCAGATAATCTTGTTCGCATGAATCTACAAACGATGCTTGACAGATTTAAAGAGCGTCTGTCAGATTGTGACTTGAGTATTGACAAGATATTTTATTGGCATGCCGAAAGACAGTTTTTGAATACGATGAAAGATCGTTTTGGTTACGATATCGGAGACGTATTGCGTCGTTATCAATGGGTTGATATGTGTCGTCAGTTCCGCCAGTGTCCGATATTGATTCGAGATTGTTACAACTTCAAATTGAAGACAATTTGGAGTGTAATGAAAAAACATGGGATGATAGACACTGAAAACCCCCCCGATACATGCTGTAACGGATTGCAGTCAATAGATTTAGCCGTACAATATTATAAAACAGGATGTCAGGAAATGGTTGAAACACTTAAAGCTTATAACGCGTTTGACTGTAAAGTGATGTTTGATATTATAAATTATTTTAGAATCAGGTCTTCTTAACTTTGATAGATTTGGTAGAATCGACTGTTTTAGTGGAGCGTATAGGAAAAATTTTTCTGACTTCCTCTAAAGCGACATTAGGGTTCTGCACATTATATTTTTTTAGTAGTGCCATAACAGCCTCATTCTTGTCGATTTTCTTTTTGGATTTTTCAGCCTTGTCGAGTAACATAAAAACTTGGTCTTGGTATTGTATGCCGGGTTCATTATTTTTCTCAAGGTATTCGATAAGAATATTTTCGAGCTTCTTGTATTGTGTCCTCAGTTCATCTAAGCGAGGTTTCATGCGTATTCGTAATTGCTTTATTTCATTTTGAATACCTTCAATTTCTGAATGAACGTTTTTAAAAGCCACGAGTTGCGAAATGACCTGTGAGTTATCCATCATTGTTTTTTTTTTTCTTGTTACAGCGGGTTTTTCTTTAATTTGATTAATCAAATTAAAGGATAGATGAACGGAGATGAAAAAATTATATTAATATTATGTTACAGAGGTCGGTTTTTAAACGAAGACGACTTTTACGTAAAAGTGAGATTAATAAATTACTCCACGAGCAGGATTATTTGAGTTTCCAATATCTTCGAGAAACTGTGTCGACCGGTAGAGTAGAGGGGTTTAGAGATCAAAAGAAAACCGACGAAGCTGACACGCTCCGAATTGTGCTAATTAGAAGCGATACGATTGTTGTACCGTCGCATTTGCGAAGAAAACCACATGAAGATGTATTTATTGGTGTGACTGATTCGACGACTTATGAAATGCTTGTCCGTGATTGTCCAGAAGCCTATGTATTGCACTTTGAGAATATCGAACCAGATGTAATGGATGTTGAGTTTTGTAAAATTTTGAGTCAGATTAAGAAAATCAGGGAATACTCTTATTTATTATTTGATGATATGCATGCCGATTCGATAGATACAAGTATTATAATACAAGAATTTCAGAAAAGAAAAGGTTTAAATACGATATTATGGGCAGTGGAATATAAACAAATCAAAGGTGTCGAGGTTTTATGGAGCGACCTATCTGGACCTAAAAGCGGAAACTGGTATAAATTGAAATTCCCTCTTAGAAACGTTCCCACCACTACCTGTTTTATAACAGATTCACATACCTTTCAGAAAATTAACTTTGAAAAATACACTTTCGCCATCAGGGCATCACTATTCTATAGCTGTCTAGCTTCTTCGGACTGTTTTATGACACCTGATTTTGCTGTACATAACAATTAATTTAATTCAACTTAACTGGGACGCGGTGCGATACAGAAAAGATGAGTAATAGTATAAAACAAAAATGGTTATGGTTGGTGAATAGTAAGGATGACCCAAATCTAAATGTTTTCCAATCGTGGGTAAATGACAAGTATAGAGATGATGTAGTGTCAACGCATATATTATATACAACCGTGTTGGATAAGAAGACTATATTGAGTTATGATCGTATAATTATCATCGATTCTGATTGGTGTGGGCGCAAGAGAAACTGGCCTGATTTTTATTTTCCATTATGGTTGAATAAGATCTGTAAAACGGAAAACATTCACTGCACGTGGATTATCGAAAATTGCAATCAAGAGAATGATGATGTTTTTAGATTGTGGTATGATTCCCACCTAGTCATAAAGATGGGAATCTTAATAAGAGATGATCTTTCTGATATTTCATCCATTTTCAACCAAAATGCTCAAAGAAATTTTGCTTTTGAAGTAGATATTGTACCTATTGTGGCGGATATGATTTATCAAGGAGCATCAGGTATGCGAGAAGTGTGCAACCCACATCATCTTTCGATTTCTACCGCTTTGGAGGTTATTCGAGAATTTGAAAGTCTGTTCCATGATTTGGGAATAACGATCCCAAACGAACCCTTTGAAGATGATAAAGAATCAGGTTATCAATTTAATACAGATGACTTGGAACAAAAATACTTTGTGTTGCCAGCATACCAAGCGTTTCAACGTTCTTTAAAGAGAGTCAGAAAACGTACGTTGCTTTCTCACCAAGTCGACTTGGATAGAGAATGTCGTATTCTGATAACGGGTGGGTTTGGATTTATTGGTTCAAATCTAATTCATTATTTGTTCCATCATTACCCAAAAACCATTTTAACAAATATAGATAGATTGGATTATTGTTCGCGAGAAGAACATGTTGAAATGCTCTTAAAATCGGATCGGTTCGTTAATTATAAAATAGATTTGGTGAATACAGATGAAGTTTATAAAATTTTATGCGAACGCGAGATTGAATACGTATTTCATCTGGCAGCTCAATCACATGTGGATAATTCCTTCAACAATTCATTACAGTTTTCAAAAGACAATGTATATGGGACGCATTCATTACTTGAGGCGTGTAAAAATTATGGTAACATCAAAAGATTTGTTCATATCTCTACAGATGAGATCTATGGGGAGACGGTACAAATGAAACCGTTTGCTGAGACTGAACTTCCAAATCCAACTAATCCTTACGCCGCTACTAAAGTAGGAGCCGAATATATTGCTAAATCTTATTATCACTGTTTTGAACTACCTGTGATTATAATCCGTGGGAATAATGTCTATGGGCCTAGACAATACCCTGAAAAAATGATACCTCGTTTCATTTCTCTTTTGTTGAATAATGAAAAATGTACAATTGCTGGGAACGGTATGATGAAAAGAAATTTTGTCCATGTCACGGATATATGTGCTGGGCTATGTGTTGTTCTTGAAAAAGGCAAGGTGGATGAAATTTATAATATTGGGGATGATGACGAAAAATGTGTTTTGGAGGTAGCACTAGGATTGATTGACATTATAAAAGATCATCCAAGCAACCCAGAAGAACATTACAAATATGTCAAGGATAGATATTATAACGATTTTAGGTATTCGATTGACAGTAGCAAGATTCGAAAATTAGGATGGAAACCGCAAATCCCATTCTCAACAGGATTAGAAAATACGATTAAATATTACAAGGATCACACAACCCGACGTGTATTTTCTGATATACTAAAGTAGTTTAGTTTAGTCCATGTTTTTTTTTTTCATTGAAGTAAAAGAAAAGGATTCAAAAATGCCAGCCGAAAGAAAATATTGCGGGACGAGTGCTGTTCTTCCACCTGGATATACAGATTTTGATGATCGATATTCGTGTCTAAGAAAAGGATTTGGTGTGGCCAAGGGTAAATATGGCGAAGCAAAAAACTGTCGTCTGAATTATAATTATTTTATATTAAGCATCACCGGCCTTACTATTTGTATTATTGTCTTGTTGTCGTGGTTGGTCTGGGTGACGTGGTTCACTAGAAATGAGGATAAAGATCATGAATAATAATTTTAAAATTGATTTTTGTTATTTAAAAGTTTGTTTAACAAAACAACAGGACACAAACAAGAATAACAAAAGTCTTCACAATAATGTATTCAACAAAGCTTTCTACTCCCAAGGAGTACAATATCGACAATATGATCTTCTCTAAGCCTGAGACGGGCAACATTCCCGGTTCAGTACCGAAGCTATCTTTCAAGCGCATCAAGATCAATACTAAGAACGGGGATGGAACTGTGGGTGACCTCATTTTTGAGACCCCCCCTGATCTGTTTAGTTTTGGTCTTCAGGAGAACCGTGAAATGGGGACAGGTAACATTAATGGTTATGTTCTCCCAATTTGTTTGTGGAATAAGAATGGAGCCACTGAAGACGAGAAGTGTTTTATTTCTGTTCTCGACAAAGTGATTGAGCGGTGCAAGGAACACTTGTTGGCGAATAAGGATGAGATCGAAAAGTACAACTTGGAGGCATCGGATCTCAAGAATCTGAATCCTCTGTATTGGAAGAAGGAGAAGGGCAAGATTGTGGAGGGAAAAGGGCCGGTCCTATATATCAAGACGCTCATGTCAAAAAAGAATGAGAAGATCAGCACGGTCTTCATTAACGAAGAGACGAACGAGGAGATTGATCCGTTTGATGTTCTGAATAAATATTGTTTCGTGAGGGGTGCTGTGAAGATTGAGAGCCTCTTTATCGGAAAGACAATTTCTCTACAGATCAAGCTGTATGAGGTGGTGGTTCGTCTGATTGACTCGGAGAGAAAGACGCTATTGACGAGTAACGTGATCCGTAAGATTGATATGGAATCGAGTGATATTTTTGATGTTCTTGGAAAGACAGATGACAAGAAGGCATTGTCCGAAACGAATAGTTTGGTCGGTGCCGATTCACAAGATGATGATAATGAGTCTTCTTCGGATGAAGAGGAGGATGATAGCCAGCCTACAAAGGTTGTTGCGACACCACCCCCAACACCTACACCGTCTTCCCCCCCACCTGCACCAGTCAAGCCGAGGGGCAGACAAAAGGCTGTAGTGGCTAAGTGAGAGATGGATTTGGAGATACAACAATATCTACAATATCTATTTTTCTTTTCGGATATTTTTTCGAATTGAAACACAAATCATCTAGCGCGTTTTCAGGTTTTTTGTATATAGATATCTTGTGTTTTTCGTGAATATAAAACACGCTATCCACATTAAGAATGACTTCCAATTCTTTGTAATGAGACAAACCTGCCATCAGTAGTGCTTTTGAACCTGGTAATATGGTTATTCGTTTCAAACAACAGGTATTAGGAACGTATTTGACAGAATGGAAAGGGTTGAGAGAACAAGATACAAATGTATTATTTTTATAATAATGCTTGTTTTTACCTTTGAGAAAGTAATCATCTTTTACTCCTCTGTATATGGTGAATTGTGTTGTGACAGGTGGCGATTTATCAATAATTCGTTTCAAGTCCTTTTTGAACTCTTCCATCACATCCTTCCAGAAAAGATACGGAAAATATTTTTGAATTTTGAGTAAAATAGGATACGACTTGGATTTGTCTTTACCCTTAATATATTTTAACCAATCGGACAATGTCTTGTTTGTCCCATCAATAGGTATTTTTTTTGAGAGCACGGTCTGATCGGTGATGTTAAGTTTGGGTAGTAAACGAAAGACCTGTATGAAAAATGGAAAAAAATACTCTTGGTTTGTTTCATGACTTTCCAACAAGCCTTTTAATTTGTTGTGAGTTAAAGTCCCTCGAAGATATGAATTTATAAAATCAAAACTGTGATACGAATAACCGAGCACAGTAAATTTATCGTCTGTTGGTAGAGATTTGACGTATATGTTCATCTTCTGTAGCCACGTATAAGGAATCTCAAAGTCATTATTAAATATTGTGAGAGCCGATCTCTGATTATAATTATTAAAGTATATTGTAAAGACTTGACTTGGGACACGCTCCATGAGTACATTGGGGTTAGAAAGGTGACGTATGAAAGTAGAGGCTTCTTTTTTCGTAATAACCGCAAAGTCGATTGGTATGCTATATTGGATAGAAAATTTTTCGGTCGGAATATCTAATTCGATTTTTGAAGAAGACGACTCGCAAAACTTTTTATGGTTATTATCCAAGTACGTTAGAGGCTGTGATTGCAATGTTCCTTTTTCTAAAAACTTTTTAATGTGTTTTTTTACCAAGGCTACGAAAGACGTTGTGTCGTTTGTTATGTCTGTTTCTTCGGGGGTAGATACTGGGACAACCTGTTGAGTTGCAACCACATGATACCCAGCATTCTTGATCTTTTGAAGATCAGGTTTATCGAATTTCACACTTGGGTCTTTCAAAAGGGTTTGGCATAATTTACCTCTAATCAAAATACATTTATTTGTGAGTGGATTACGAACTTTGAGGAGATCTCCACAAGTGGATTCTACTGGCATATTATTATATATTTATTTTGTATAATAATATACTTTTTCAATAAATATCATCATGATTCAATGTTCTTGTCCGATTTATTTGTTTCTTCATGTTTGTATGATTGGAAATTATATGGATATATTACGATATTATAGCCAAGAGTTTCGAGAATTGAACTTGTTTCCAAATTTTCAAAAGATTTATATAGGAATACTGGGAAGAAATGATGATACACTAAAGGAAGAGGTACTCAATCTGTTTCGAACTGATGGAAATCATGTGGAGCTTTTGGATCATAGCGAGGACACCAAGTTATATGAAAGGATTACACTCCATAATCTATACAGCAAGTCGTTGGAGGATAATTTCCACGCGTTATATCTCCACACCAAAGGAGTGACACACCCACCACACGCACATGGAATCAATCTATGGAGACACAAAATGACCTTTTTTCTGACACATTATATGACAATCGCGCTACATCATTTGGATCATGGACTGGTGGACGCAGTTGGGATCGATTTCATAAAGGACCCAAGATTCCCTCATCACTATTCAGGAAATTTCTGGTGGACGACATCGTCTCATGTGAGACAGTTGAACGTACCAATCGGCGGGGACTATTTATCACCTGAAATGTGGATATCATCTCGAGCAGGGGGTCGATACATGTCGTTATACCAAACACCTCGTTATAATTTTTATCAAGGAGTTAATGTTAGGAACCGCGCAATCATGACGAATCAATTCACAAACAATACCTTGGATACTCGTTTGCTCAATCCGAGCATGGCAGAATTATTTATTCAAGACATCTATGCGAATCCTGAAAGTCATTGGTATGGTCATCCTCCACATTGGCTTCCAATCGATCATGACTCCTTACGTACTCGTCTCAAGACAGGTATTCATAAGATAAATCATGAATTATTTGGTCTCGATCGAGATCCATTTGTCGGAAAAATAAAGTTTTGGATATTCAGAAACGAGCAGTCCATATTTTCTTGTTATATCGAGAATCAACATATTGTAATCCGTTCGAAAGTTCCCATACATCTTGATTTTAATCAGATATCCGATCATTCGTGGTATGGCACGACCACCAACGAATCACAAATTGATAAAAATACATTAAAATTTGTGGATGGTGAAGAAATTATAGTGAATACTGATCTATTTGGTGGATGCGATCCTCATTATGGACAGTTAAAACGATGGAAATTCTTTTATAATGATAATGATGTAATGGAACTACCCGAACACCAGCCTATTGTGATTTTCCGATAGGTATTTTCGAAGACTGTAATACAACGCACCGTATAAATAATGCTTTAATTCATCTTCACGAGCCCATGTCGCAAACAGAATCTCATTGGATACCGAAAGTGTTCGGATGAGACCGTCGAATCTTTGATACTTGATTTTCAAAATATTGGGTACTTCGACGATAAAGAGTTTTGTTGTCAATTCGAAATGATAAAATCTTTTGTATTGTTTGTATTCAATGTATTTATTAACATCTACAACGGACAAATCCAATGAGAGACAGGTCTCTTCATGAAATTCGCGAATGGCGCAATCAACCTCGGTTTCTCCTGTTTCGATTCGGCCTTTTGGAAAAATCCATGGGATGGGCCGGTGAAAACTCTGTTTCAAGAGATTGAGGAGGTGTTCATGATTATGAAGATAATTGTAATTTTTTTCGGCATTCAAATATTTGTTATGGTGTTTTGCTGGTACATGATTCACATACAAATCCATGTAAATGTCGTGGAATGGCATGTACAACAACCGCTCTTTTTCATCTACTGAAAATGAGCTGAATAATTGTTTGAAACGGTATTCTTTCCAATGTTGGATATTTGCGAAAAAAAAGTATATGAATGCCTCTGAATCGCGATTCTGAACTATGAGATAGCGGTCTTGGCATTTAAGGATGATTCCATAAGAATATTTCATTGTTGGGGTAGACATATTAATGCTCATACTTTTTATAAATTTGAATCTTTATATAGATCAAATCAATTTACTACACCAATAAAATTGATTTTTTTGATGGTTACGACGAGGAATACTTATAATTTACAGTTCAACAACAAGGTTCTTTGGTTTTTGCAAAGAATGACTAATTTGCATATTATGCGAAAAACGGATCTTGTCGAGTACCTAAAGAAACGAGGTCTCAAAAGTTCTTTCCCCAAAAAAGCGGAATTACTCGGATACATTAAAAGAATTCAATGGAGTCTTGATTTTCCGTGGCGGGATGAACAATACCGTATCATTTCACAGTTCTTGGATGAGTCCTTTAATATTATTGCGCTACAAGGTTTATTTGGGTGCGGGAAAACAACCATGCTCTTGGGTATGTTGAACCTAGGATTTTGGAAAAACAAATTCAGTCTGGATCAAATTTGTTTTTGTGCGTTCAACGTGTGTATTAAAAATGAAATTCGTAAAAAAATCGCAACATGGGGAGTCAAGAGCAAACCCATGGTTCGAACATTCGATTCGTTGATTTATGAATTGTGCGAGTTCTATGCGTACCCATTCCTAAAAAAACCGAATTACGAAGGCAAACGAAGATTTATACTTGACATATGCAGACAAAAAAATCGAAAACCGTTTGAAAAATACGATCATATCCGATTTCTATTTGTGGATGAAGCTCAGGATCTGGAGAAGAACTGTTTCCTCATTTTTCAGACGTTTTTCAAAAACGCTAAAATGATTTTTGTTGGAGACATTTTTCAATCGATTCAAAAAGAACCGCGTGAAAGTTTGTTGTGGTGGATATCACATCAGACAAAATTTGAAATCTCATATTATTATATGAAGGAAACACCCCGCGTACCATTCAACATATTTAACGACATTAAGAGTTCTCTGATTAAATTTTATCCAGAATACCAAGAACAGATCAATGAATGGTCTTCATTGAATACCGAATCTAAACACGAAATAGAATGGATAGCTTATGACACGTACCAAGATCTGTACCAGAGCATGTTTGATTTTCTTGATCGTCACGCCCCTGAAAAATCAATGATTCTCACATTTTCGAGTTGTATAACAGTCCGAGGGTCTTTGGGAGATCTGGCTCGAATCCGACAATTGATTGAAAAAAAACGACCCAATATTCCACTAAATTCCAATTATAAAAATATGGATAAAAGTAGTTTATTTTTGAGCACCGCAAATTCTTCCAAAGGGTTAGAACGTGAAAATGTCTTTGTGATTAGCACCTTTCCTCTTGAAAAAGCCTTTATTAATTTTTCACGAGATCTTACCATGAATCTGATTACAGTCGCCATTTCAAGAGCAAAAGACAAGGCCATTGTATGTGTCCCCAAAATGATAGAAAGATTTTCTTTTGCTTTTTATTCTTATCCGTCGTCACCAAAACCTAATTATACGTTTTTCCCAAGCGAAGAATTGGTTTCTATGGATGAATTTTTGAATCTCGAGCATACCGTTACAGATATTCTACGACAAAATGTTATAAAGTATGACACGAGAATGCATTTCCAATCTTTTATTAAAAAAACTACGAAACGCAATTGTATGCCGGTTGGTATTTTTCACGATGTGCCCCTCCCAAAAATAATTTTGAAAACAGAAGAGGAACGTGCTTTTGTTGGAGTATGTGTGGAGGTTCTCATGACTTCAACGTGGATGAATCGATTGCCCAAAACTCCTTCAATAACTGAAATCGAATTCAACCCAATGTACGCGCACTGTATCCAACAGATTAAACGTATGAGAATACAATATCATCGTCTGAAAAGACAAAATAGTCCAAGTCCCAGTCATTTCTTTGCGTGTGTGTTTTTGTATACCGAACTGTTTATGGCCGTTCAGCACAAGATTTTTTTTCATTTCAAGTCTGACAAAAAACAAGCGCTTGAACGGTATTGGACGTCTGTACGAACTTATGTCCAATATTTATCCCCTGAAAATATAACGACATTTGAAACTCAAAAGAATATCAAGATGATGAATATTACTGGAATAATGGATGGTTATATGCACGTGAATGACAGAAAACACATTTTTGAAATCAAGGCGTCTATTAAATCCGACTGGAAAGAAGACGCATTTATTCAAGCATTTATTTACGCATTGCAATTGGGACAATCGTGGTTTCATATTCATCTCATGAATCTTTTTCGAAACGAGTACATCGAACAAATCATCTATATCGACCCAGGTGTTATACGAGCTCGAAATCGATTGTTGAATGATGTCATAATATGGAATATGAATTGTTTTCTTGCCAAGACTCCAAATCATGTGCGGAATCTTGAAGCATTTTGTTTCATACACGTTTCCTACTCACAACAGACGCTGATTGTGTTATCCATGTCTTCACCAACAAGAATCGTGATAGACTATCAGTGTGATGGTGATATGATGGAGGCTGTTTGTCATTTTAAAAATTATGAATGGGACTCTGATAAATGCTACATCGTATTATCAGATGATGACATATTGTTCCACATGTTTCCATTATTTTTGTTGCCAAAACATGGTTCATTACAAACATATTTTCCGAATTTTGTTGTTGATGATAGCACCATAGAAAGTCCGGTGTATAAGCTTGTTTATATTATGGTATCCTTGATTACGATAGATATGGCTTAAAAAATTGAAGAGTATGATGAAAAGTTAATGAAATAAAGCCAAGCCACACAAAAAATGTACACTGTATTACCAGCTGTGAAAGAATATCAATGGGCCGAAATAGATTATAAAAAAAATATCTGTCACAAGTTTGTGAATAATTATACACCAGTCGCTGAACTATGGTATGGGACTCACCCAGATGGGCCAGCTTACATTCAAGAAACCAGCGAATTCATCGAAGACTTGATTCGACCGTATCAACCATCATCCTTTTTCAAACTACTCGGTGTGGGTAAGCCACTGTCCATCCAGATTCATCCGGATGAAACCAACGCAAAGCGACTTCATATCCAGAATCCAGATGTTTATCGCGACCCATTTGCTAAACCCGAAATGGCAATTGTTTTGTCGGAAAATGCGTTTGCTTTTTGTGGGATTCGTCCAATCCGTGATATTGCAAGAGATATTTTATCGAGTTATTCGGATCTTTTTGATACAGACATGATTCATCGGTGGAAGCTTGAAGATGACCCACTGCTTATAAGAGACAGTTTTATATCTGTCTATGAAATGTCAATTACAAAATACGAGATTCTGACTCATCGTTTAACTGTCAAGCATCAGACATTCAGATGGTTGAATAAACTCTATCCAAGTGATAGAGGGTGTGCTATTGCTGTATTATTTTTAAATTTTTTAACCTTAAGAAAATTTGACGCGATCCGCATACCTCCAAATGAAATCCATTGTTACCTTTTGGGGAATTTTTTTGAATGCATGTCGATTAGTGATAATGTCATTCGCGCCGGACTTACCAACAAATTCATTGACTATACATCATTTTTTTCTTTGGCAAATTTTAGAGAATGTGACTTGGCAGATATCGTTTTAGCTCCTATACCTGTTGATGGTGTCAGAACCTACGAGTTCAACCCACTGCCTCTAATTCGTATAACAGACGACATTACCTCATTAAAAATACCGACAAAATGTGGAGATGCCAACTTTTTATTTTTGATAAAGCTATCTGATGGTGAATGTATTGTCAATAATCGACATAGACTAACCGATAATAAAGTAGTTCTCATAGATCTGGAACAAACAGATGAGAAAGATTTCATCGAATTACATGGCGTACAATTGTCTTGTATTCTTATCGCACTCTAAAGACATATAAAAACGATATTCGAATCAATTAAATTAAATTAAATCATATGGGTTCAAATTTCCCGCCACCATCCGATATGCCAATGTCATTGGCAAAAGACTTTACAATGAGTTTTGAAATTCCCGTGTATCATTGGTATATCGACAATTCTACAAAAAAAGACACAATGATCTGGGATAAAGAAGTCTGGGATTCATTCAAAAATGCGCTTACAAACATTAACATTATTGGAAATCAATCCGATATACATCGTTTGTTACCAAATCAGAATGCTGGTCTTTGGGTCTTATCGTCACTACGAGGAATCTCACTTTTCGGAAAATCGATAGCCATACTAGACTCATCTAATATGCCATGGCTTCCAGTTATTCTCATCAACAATGGAGCACGGGATGTGACTATCGTACATACCGAAATTAATTCGTTTTGTGTATCAGTCGATCAACCTGGTCTGAAGAGTATGTCATTCCAAGAATTCGCGAATTCTGGAACGAAATATGATTACATATTTGCTTTTTATCTGCTCCATCATATGGGTCTTGGTCGTTTCGGCGATGTTTTATCACCCAACAGGGATTTAGAGGTCATGACGATATTAACCGATAAAACCAAAAAATTATTATTTGTTTCTATTCCTATTGGAACAGATAAACTTATATGGAACGCTCATCGGATATATGGTTCTAAGCGTTTTTCTCGATTGATTAATCCTCAATTATTAAAAGAGGAAAGATGGGTGGGTCATGATAAATTGGAAGTTATGGATCGCACATTGGACAACAATTTATATCTTTCTCCTACTCCAATTATAATTTTGAAAAAATTGAGTTGAACTTGAATAAATCAAATAATAACATAAACATGCCAATATCATTTTCAAGATATTATTGGAAATTTTTCGTACAAAAATACGCCAGCCTTTTAGACTGGTCTGAACTTAGCCGGAATCCAAATATTTCATACGAAATATTTTCAGAAAATTTGTATGATTATTCTTGGGATTTCAAGAGGATGATTACCAATCCAAATATTACTATAGAGGATATTGTCCGGTTTAATGGCATATCTTCAGACTGGAAAATAGAAAATGCGATTCTGAATCCAAATATTACGATTGAATTTATTACCAAGCATCCAGAAATTAGATGGAATTCCCACGACTATTTATTCAACCCAAGACTCAACTTGGAAGACACACTTGAAAATATGCCTACAATATTAAATCCATTAAACGTCTTTTTTTTACATAAGGAATTTGAGTTCAAACCTTCGACCTTGATTCGTTTTCCCAACTTTCATTGGAATTGGCGAAACATCAGTCAAAGCAGGTTTCTTGATTTAGATTTTGTAATGAATAACCCAGAATTAGACTGGAATTTGTCTGGGTTATCCGAAAATCCGAATATTCGAATGACACATGTCTTACAACGTCTTGCGAGATGGAACTGGGATTGGGTAGCGTTGAGTAAGAATGAGGCGATTGACAAGGAAATTATCCTCGAGCATCCTGATTGTCCGTGGAAGATGGCTGGGTTGATTGAAAATCCGAATCTTGTGCTAGCAGACATTCTCGAATTGTGCAAGACATTACCTTCTTTACGCTCTTGGGACGATAATTATAACATGCTATTGCTATATCAAATGAGTTTTTGTGTCGGTAATGAAAATACTCTGTTTAGCGATATTCAAAGCTCATTTGTTCGATGGAGGCCGTCTTGTTTCGCAAAGAAAAAATTTATCATGGAACAACGTCTATTTTACAAAAGAGTCCAAGATACAATGGATCGGACCTGTTGTTTAAAACAGGAACTAATCCAGACAGTGTTCCACCCATCAAAATTGGATAGATTGCTTCAGACATGTGCGACTGAACAAGAGGCGATGGATTATTGGACGACAATGTAAATAATATAATTTTTTTACCTACTGACAGAAGAATTATATTTATTTATGGGTACATGGTAACGGCGACATCGCCAAACGGAGGACCCTGAGATGACTTCAGTTCATTACTACGATTCATGTTGAGCTGGAGTTTGCCCAGAACGGTGTCGGCGTTGTTGTTCCATCTCTCTCCAGAGAAAGTGTCGCGCATACCACCAGAAGATTGCATCTGAAGCTGTACGACATCACGGCAATTTTCATTGAAAGCTCCACCCATGACAGCCATAGCGCCGGAGTTGAGATCAATCTGTGGAGATACGGAAGGACGGAACATTGTTGTCGAATACACGTCACTTTGAGGAAGGACTGGGGGTATGGGTAAGTCGCCACGAATAAAGTCAGCGGCGCCATACAAGTTGCTCTTCAAGTTTGCAACGATGAAACGATCCATTACAAGTGGGACTTCGGATCCTGTCGAAGTTGTCATGGACTGTACGGGGAGTTCTGAAAGAATCGGTTGTTCGGATACAGGTGGTTGGGTGAGAGAGTTATATTTATTCTGGAAATCAGTTGAAGATGAGTTTGGAGGGTACTTGAAGGATTCCTTGATAACGGGCTTCTCTATCATGCTGGCCAATAACATCGGATCAGTTGGATCTACACCCAAGTTCTTCTTTTCAGGCAAGTTATAAGTGATGTAAGCACCGTATCCCGTGTTACTAAACCTTGGGGCAATCGGTGATTGATAGGTTCCAGGGACTGTGAATACAGGGGGTTTACTGAGATACAGCTCGGATTGATTATTTCCGGAAACGCTGGAGGTGCCGGTCTTATTGAGAGTATCCACCTTTACGGTACGTGGCACATTCACAAATTTTTCAATGATTTTGGATTCAGTGAGCTTTGCGCATAGAAAGAGACCCAAAATGGATGCCAATAGTACAGTGATAATGTCGGATTGCTGATGATTCACCATGACTTTTATTGTGTATCAAGTTATTTATTTTTTTATTGTATCGACGCAAAAAAAAAATAAATAAATATAATTCTAATTCTAATTCAGGTCCTACTTGCGATAAATCGATTTTACGACATTTTGTTGAGACAAGGGTGTCGTAACTTTTTGGCATGTAGAAGAACCACAGCAGTAGGCGCTGTTCAAGCTGTAATAGTTGGAGCTTCCGCCACCACTCGCACTCGGTGTAGTCGAACCAGAAGTGTAACCAACACCACCGAACGATGGAACGATTTGGACGACAGTTTCACTCATGGTAGGAACAGGTGGGCCAGCTGTAAATTGTGTTGGGTTCCCAATATTATATGCGCCTAGACTGGAATACGAGGCCGAGTTTTTCACCAGTTTATTGTTACCACTGTACAGGTATTGGGCTGATGTCGGGAGGTCATAGGAAGAGTACGTGTATGAGGACATCTTGATTTGTATTTGATTTTACTGTATCCAATATTTTTTTTATTTTTTAATTAATCAGGAGACCACGAGATGATGAACCATCAGCTCCATGGTTCTACCTATACGATGACATCTTCCGACGATCTGTGTCTGCTTACTGTCTGACATGCCATGAAAGAGGACAATGTCTGTTGCTTCTTGTAGATTCAACCCAGCACCATTGTCCAATGAATTTAGAAAAAGAATCTGAGGCAATTCCGAAGATTTGAATAAATCTAATGTCTTTTGACGTGTTTCCATCTTGCCTTTAATTTCCAAAATGGGTATATCGAGATGCTGTTGCAAGAGCTTGAGGGTTTCATCGTAATCACTAAATATCACAAACTTGCCATTATCTTTACCGTAATAAAGGTCTTTGATGACCTCCATTTTGGATTTACAAAGGACTGGTGAGGACGCGGAAGTGTCATCTTGTTCGTTTGAGGATGATATATCGTCGTCTGTGCAATCCTGTATATATATGAGAAACGATGCGTCGATGTTTTCCCTACACAATGGGCAGGTATCCTTTTCTTCAAACCATTTCAGAATACATGAACCACAATATGTGTTATAACAACATTTCAGCATGACAGTCTGGTGATAATGAGAACCAAGACAGATGTGACATTGTGAGGTGCTAAATACTTCGCGAATTCTACTCTCCAACTGTCGGAGTTCTTCAACAATATCGTCTCTCCGTTTTTCCCATTTCAAGACTCGTGGGTGATCATTCAATCTACGATACCTCTGAATTTTCAATTCGGCTTCCTTGAGATACTCCATCTTTTCTGTTCGAATTAATTGGATGATATTGTTTGACGAAGTTCCTCCCAAGGTCTTTATAGCACCCTCAATATTACCCGCTGAAATCATGTCCGATACATGATCTGATATTATGTTCTTGAGTAAGCTGGTGATCGTTTGAAAACATTGGTGATAAACATGATGTACTGCTGGAAGCTGGAAAGACGATCGAACATAGTCGTCATCATTTTTAAAAATCAACTGTTTAAAGACATGATAATCAAAATATCCTCCAAATAATGCTCCTAGATAGTGATACGAATTCCGATAATTATTGGTATAAAGCAACATATCGGGTGTCGCAGTAATGAGCCAATGAAAACCAGCAACAATTTTTCGCATTCCTGATATTTTTATATGGGTCGGTTCATCGAATACAAAACGTTTCCAAGCACAATTGGGAAATCGTGATACGAGATGATTGTACATGGTAGGAGAACACAATACTGCATCATACGCGTGTGGGTCGAGTAATTCGCATTTCTTCTTATTGTTTATCACAGCAACCTGAAGAGCCGTGCACTCGAATTCTTGGAGCCACTGTTTGATGATGCTCTGACTGACAACAATCAACGTGGAATTTATTTTTTGGTATTGTAAAATCTGTTTCTTCACAATCGAACCTTGGCCGTAAATTTGCGTAATGACCTCATTCAAAAATGGGGAGTCATTGTCAAATACCATGCGGTCTCTTAAAATAAGAGCAACAATCGCAAGTGTTTTGCCGTACCCAACAATATCGGCATAAATACCAATATTCGAATGGATACAGAAATTTCGGATAGTAATTTCTTGGCAATTCTCTCGTTTTTCCATTTCATACACGGACGACAGTTGATGAGGTAACAGAGAACGGCTCATATTTGGTGGCTGGCTAATCATAATTTATATGCGAGCAGTCTCGATTTTATTTTATCTCTCAAAAATTTGTTTTTAGATTTATCTATTCAATCCGAGACAGTTACAGATTTTGCCAAATGTCGTGGTTGATCGACATTAATTTCTTTCCGCAAAGCAATAGAATAAGCGAGCAACTGACAAGGGACAATATCAACGATGGCTCTGAGGACGCCATTTATCAAAGGATTCATAATTTTAACTGAAAGGACATGTGTGTCGTTATCAGATTCAGACGGTTGTAAAATGACGAGACGCGCATTCCGAGCACGGAGTTGCTGGATTGTCGAGTGCATCCTCGGATCATTACTGGCAATAACAAATATAACGACAGATGGATCGATCATTGCGAGGGGGCCGTGTTTCAGTTCGTCCGCAAGGAGACCTTCACTATGAATATAAGAAATCTCTTTGAGTTTAAGAGCGGTTTCGAGCGCAATCGCATAATGTTCGTTTCTTCCGATAATCAGGACATTACCACAATTCATAAATTCGTCCATGACCGAATCTGGAATTTTCACTGTTAGAGATTGCGACATTAAAGAGGGTAAATGCTCGATCTCTTGAATCATCTGATCGATGTGTTCTTGGTCGTTGCAGAATTGTAGGGCCAGCAATACCAACAACAGTATCTGAGAAGTATAGGATTTGGTACTCGCCACTCCGATTTCATTGCCGATATTGTTGTACACCACTACATCGCATTCTCTCGCAAGACTACTGTGGTGCATATTGGTAATCGCACATGTTAATATACTAGGACAGCGATTTTTCATGTGACGCAAACAAAAAAGTGTATCGCTCGTCTCACCTGATTGAGACAAGAAAATGGCGATATCATGACAAGACAGAAAAAAATCGTATCGATCAAGAAGATTGCACGAATTTTCGATTTGGATGATTTTGTCACTAAATATTTTTTCATAATAATTTCGAACAGTGAGGCATGCATGCCACGAAGACCCACATGCGACAAGCAAAATCCTCTTGGCGTTTTGAATTCGCAACAGGTGTGGGATCAGTTCCGGTATGAGGATGTGACGACTATTGACTATCCTGTTTTTAAATGTCATGGAAATAGAGTATGGTTGCTCGAAGATCTCCTTTTCCATGAAATGACTATACGATCCTTTTGTCGTTTCTTGGTATACGCTGTCAATACTATCTGTTTCTCGTTCTACTCTACGACCTGAATTGAAGATAGCACACCCATCTATTGTCAAATGAACCACATCATTATTTTTTAAAAAAACAGCCTTGTTCGTAGTTCTCCCAAATGAAGCGATACCACTAATGTCTGATGATAACACATAACCACCGCCACCACATTCACCAAGAATCATGGGTGATTCTTTTCGTACAGCAATCATCTCATTGGGATATTTTTTCGATACTATGGTTATGGCAAATGTTCCTTCCAGTACGGATATGACTCTTTGTGTCAACTCCGGAAATGTGTCTGATGGATGTTCGATTGAAAATTTATGAAATAATAAAGGTATTACCTCTGTGTCTGTTTCAGACAAACAATGATAATGGAAGTCGTGCAGATACATTTTCAAGAAAATGTAATTCGTGATGATACCGTTATGCACAACGACAAAGTTGTTATCAGGCGAACTATGTGGATGTGTGTTTCTGGCTGAGGGTTTTCCATGTGTGGCCCATCTTGTATGACCCATCGCAATTGTTCTTGGCGTGTCTGCGACTCGAGTTTCAAACGCAGATGATCGCAGTTGATCGACATTTCCTACGCTCTTCAGGAGTATGTCTTGGCCATTTTCGACGGCGGGTATGTATATTCCTGCTGAGTCATATCCACGATATTCCAAGGTTTTTAGACCGGCCAACACAATATGAAGAATATTATTATACAGAATGCCATGACTGTTGTAGTAGCAAAATATTCCGCACATATGTGTTTATATAATAAAATAAATAATTTCATGATTTCAGATGTAATCGCTTAGATGATTATTGGTTGTAAAATCCGTATTAGTGTCATAGTAATAATAACTCGTCGAGATCATATAATCAACAATCGTCTCGAATATTCCAACGAAGATGCCACCGATTGTCATTTGATTCGGTAGCAGAGTTTTTGCTTAGATGGATTACAAAAAAAAATAAAAATGTTAATAAATATAATGAAAACATCGCACAAGTCCTATACACTCATTAGTTGGAATGTACTTTCAGAGGAGTTGACAGAAGCGGTATATGACTCCATCTTACCAGATGGCTCTCCTGTGTTTAGCAAGAATTTTCCAAAACAGCGATTACATCATCTTGAAGAGGCAATTAAAACATTTGTAAGAAAGTATAAACATCCCATCTTTTGTTTTCAAGAGGTAAATGACAGTTATTACGAGGATAGAAACATCATACACATGCTGACTCGATTATTGCAAGAACACAATTATCGAGTTACTCATCACTCATTCGGAACCGTGCATCCAATTTACCCAGAACTGGGCGTCATGACAGCTATCCCAGTGCAATATTTTGACATGGTTGATGTGTATGTGAAGCAAATTCTCCCAAAATTCCCCAATTGCTTCCTGTCGGTAACCATCACTCCGAAGTCGACTTATCAACCGATTACCATAATTAACACACATCTACCCGCAAGATTTTATGACCCAAAGACAATGAGAGAAATATGTGAGGCCTTAAATGCTCAAGTGTATCTGACGGAATATAACATCCTATGTGGGGATTTCAATACCTCTGTATCTGACGCGTGGTATCCTTATCTTCTAGCAAGCTGGACTCCATTAACAACAATTAACGACGATTCTATTTCTACCATTTCCATTCAACGAAGAGATAAAAGAATGAAAACGAACATGGTTTATTTTGGCAAGATCGACCATATACTATATCATGGAAATGGGTTGCTTGTTGACTATCAGGCTCATCTCCCACTTCTGATGGAAGCGAAATCTGACAAATCGGACTTCCCGCTTATAGTTTTGCCAACCACGACAAACCCATCCGACCATTTCCCTCTGATCGCAAAGTTTTCTATTCAAAAAAAGAGATGATGAATCATTCATTATTTATATTGAGTACTGAATATAAATAATATAATCGCTTATTTAGAAACCACTCGCTCTCTTATTTTGCTGATTCAAACCAGCCATTTGCAATGATTGCGCCTGGCGGTTTTCATTAGCAATTTGTCGCTGAGCAACATCATATGAGTAACTCGAACAACGAGGGTAGTTTGTAGAACCAGATGGTTGGTTGAATTGACCTGTAATCTTTGGGTTGATTTGTTGTAGGCCAAAGGTGCGGATTTCGCTATCCGTGTGAAGCATGTTATTGTCTGTAGGGTAAACAGCGTCAAGGTTGCCATTAAGACCTTCAGCATCTAGATTTACATACTGGAAATATTGGGGACGGAGAGCGTTCTCGACGAATAAACGATCTTCCGGAGTATTACATCCTGGACTCTTGGTCACAAAACTGTCTGCGGATACGGGACGACCAGAGTTGTCGAATCCGTTCCATACGGGACATACCATTAATTCGGGGTTTTCAAAGCGGTCAGATTGGATTCGATTGGCCCACGCGGTATCGACTTTGCATGTTCGGAGAGCTCCTTCTAGACTTATCATTCTGATATTGGATCTTTTTTTAGATGAAAGAAATAAAAAATAAAATTAAAAAAATATTTAATTTTGATTTGGACGAGATACTCATTTTTTAGAAAAATTAACTTACAGTTTCAATTTTCAAGTCAATTAATTGGCTTAATAAGATTTGGATTATCCTACAAAGAGAATTATGACGACGATCCATAATAATTTGCCCGAGGCGTTGCTTCTCGTGGAAGACAATACCAAGTACTCACTCCGGCTATACACATACAACCAATGCGATGACAACGATCCCGATGAGATCAAAATCAATCGTAGTGTCATTAAAGATTATGATGACAATATAGTTTCTCGATCTTTGCCCTATACAAAGGAATGCGAGACACCCAACGATGCTTTTCTGGTACATTTGGATTGGGAAAAGTATGAAATTTGCCCGTCGATTGAAGGTACATTGGTAAGACTTTTCTATCATGGAAATACATGGATTCTCTCGACAAACAGAAAGATTGACGCATTTACGAGTTACTGGTCATGTCGATTGTCTTTTGGACAACTCTTTGTCGATCATCTGACAAGAAATTATCCCAATCATGAAAATCATGTTTTGGAATATTTCTATTCGAAGCTCGACCAATCCAACACATACTTCTTTCTGATTCAGAATAATTTTGAGAATCGTGTTGTGTGTCATTCCGATGATCCGAAATTGTATTATATCGGAAAGTATGTGAACAATGATTGGTCCGTCCTTGACCGAGCTCCGTTTGACGAACAGGGATCTATTCCTATGGTGAAAAATATATCCGAGTCAATCAGGAGTAAGGATGATATGGTTGCTTTCATAAAAGGTCATGTACTGCCTTTTGAGACACAAGGCGTCATCCTGTTCAACAAGGAAAAAAATGAGCAGATTAAAATCTATCACCCACAATATCGCAAGTATTGGAAGGTTCGGAATAATGTTCCAAATCTACAACTGCGTTATCTGCAGATAAGACTTACACCTGAAGAGGAAGTAGCAGATTTCTTTGTTCTATATCCGAAGTTCAGGATTATGGCCGACAAGATGGAGAATGGGTTGTTGGAGATCACACGGACGATATATCATGCGTATGTTAATCGATTTATTCGCAAACAATATGTATCCATTCCACGGGATCTTTATCATATTTTAAAGATTGCCCATGAATGGCATCTCCAAGATCGAACCAATAATAAGATTTATTTCCAGAAGATTGCGTCTTTTGTGAATGAACAGGACCCAAGACTGCTTTTGACGATTTTGCGCAAGCTTTTCAAGGAAAAGCGGGAGGCTCCTCCTCCTCCTCCTGTCCCAATTTGCTCCGTTGTGGTTAATGAAGAAGAAGAAACTCCAGCAATCTAAAAATTGATAATTTCATTTTGTTTTGTGTTGAATGAAAACAAAACAAAAATAATTTGACATGTCGGTGGCTATTCCGTTAGAATCCATCAGTAATGAATGTAAAAAGAAAATTGTGATGGATTTGCACTTTCAAAAGGAACAACAAACCAAAAAGGGGAGTGCACCAAAATATGTAAAAAACACTGAAGAAATTGTCCCATACCGAATTGCGGACGGTCATGTCCACATCCCTCTTGCGTATGCTTTTCATTCATTACAATGTTCGTTACCGTCAAGAAAACAGTTATCCTCCATCTTGGAGGATAAATCGGTTTGTGAGAATCTGAGACCAGCACAAAAAGAGATTCTGGATAGTGTCGTTCAACATGTAGGAGCACATCATACTGCTCTTCTGGCTCTCCATGTCGGATTTGGAAAAAGTATTATAGCCATCGTGATGGCAAACAAAATTCGATTAAGGACCATTATTATCGTTCATCGTGTGCTTCTAGCAAAACAGTGGAAGGAGTCATTGGAAAAATGGTGTCCTTCTCATATCTGTCATATCTTTAACCCCATTAAAAAGATGCCAGATGAATTCGATTTCTTGATTTGTACCGTATTGAATGTTCCAAAGCTTGAGCGAACAATAACAGATTCCATTGGATTTGTGATTGTGGATGAGTGTCATCTGATTAGCACGGCTCATTTTTCCAAATCATTGAATTACCTGCATCCTAGGTACATGGTCGGTTTAAGTGCTACACCATATCGTAAAGATGGTATGGATAAACTCATGGATATTTATTTTGGTGACAAGCGGTTTTCTCGTGTGTTGAGGTTGGTACATACGGTTTATAAATTGGAAACAAATTTCGAACCAAGGATCCAATTGAATCGGAATGGTGAAATGGACTGGAATGTTATTTTGGATCAACAATGTAATCATGGCCGACGAAATCAGATGATTGTTTCACTGTGCTCATTATTTCCCGATAGACGCATTCTGATTTTGTGCAAGCGAGTGAAACAAGCTGAAGTGCTCCTCGAACTAGCAATGGAAAAGAATTTATTGGCGACGTCCTTGGTTGGAAACAGTAACTCGTTTGCTAAAGACGCACACATACTTATCGCAACCGTTCAGAAAGCTGGTGTCGGTTTCTCACATGATGTTCTTGATATGCTTATTTTGGCATCGGATGTTGAAGAGTATTACATTCAATACTTGGGACGAGTTACACGAAGACCGGATGTTACACCTATCATTATTGATATCGTTGATAAAAATAAGACTCTTCAAAATCATTTTCGGACTCGTAAAAAGGTATATGAAGAAATAGGAGGAGTCATAAAATCCTTTCATCATGAATTTCCGGATTTTGAAATATATATTTGATACTTGACTTTATTTTTTTGATTTAGAAAACCAAACAAAACTTTTTCATCTTGGACGTTGTCCAGAAAGATTGTTTGTTACAAATTATTCTGTATTGCATAGGCTAAAATCAAGGATAAACAGTCGCAGATGTCATCACGCTTTGTAAAGTCTTTCAACAAGTATTCTTCTCCTCGTTGTTTAAGGATACGAGTAAAATATTCGACTACCCATTTTTTTCGGTCATATTTTTTCAATCCGACTGGTGCTCCTAGAACTTGTGTTTTGTGATATGCTGGGTATTCGACGATGGTCTTGTCCTTACAGTGGATACAGAAGTAGCACAATACGAATTGCGAAATCTTTAAAGCCTTAATATTCGTGGCATGCCTGAACTGCATCTGCTGTTCGATAATAAAATAATCACACTGATCCCATAAAGATTGATACGCTTCCAAAACCTCTATAATATCTCTGGCGACATCTTTTTCAATCTTTTTGGTTACCGTAATATCTATATTCTGTAAATCTATAATCTCAAAGTTGGATTCATTACCTTTCCAATCCAAGACGGCGAAAGCAAAATTTCGAATACCAACATCAAAACTCGCAATCCACATTTGTCATTTTATGATTAACCTAATATTTTTATTATGATTTAAGCAATTCACCAATAATCTATAAACAATGTCTTTATAATCTAATTTGAAACCAAATCAAATTAAATTAAATTAAATTATAATCTAAGTGGGATGGAATGAAAAGATACAATATAATAATGGTCGAAAAGAAGAAGAAGAAATTATTCCAGTTCGGAGTTGTAATGATTGTTAAGAATGAATCTCATATCATCGAGGAGGCTTTGGCGTCTGTATTGCCCATGATTGAAACTTATTCAATCAGTGACACTGGGTCTACTGATGACACGATTGAAAAAATAAAGACATTCTTCGACAAACATGGTGTTTCTGGGGAGGTTTATTCGGATGCGTGGAAAGATTTTGGTTATAATCGGACACTCGCATTGGAGCATGCTTCGAAACATATGAAATTTGGGTTTATGTTGGACGCGGATGATATTGTGAAATATCCAAACGATTTAACCAAGCAAAAGTTTTATGAACAACTGGATACTGAAAACCCCGATGCGTACAAGGTAATGATTATGAATGATACCGGTAGTCTCAATTATCATAGAACTCAGATTTTTAATATGAAAAAACCTTGGAAATATGAAGGAGTGCTCCACGAGTATCCTTATTTGAATAACGGACGCAAAACAGATGTTCGATTACTACCGTGGAAGGTGGTATCGAGACGTCTAGGAAATCGCAATAAAATGGATCCTATTGAAAAGTACAAAAAAGACGCAGAGACGTTGTCCGTAGCACTTCAAAAGGAGCCATTCAATACCAGACACATGTTTTATTTAGCTCAGAGTTATCGCGATGCGGAAGAGCATGAGAAAGCGATTCATTGGTATCAGGTTCGTGTTGATTTTGGTGGATGGTACGAAGAAGTATATTTCTCTCTATATCAAATTGGTTTCATCTTTCTCGAGAAATTAAACAAAGAGAAAGATGGTGTTTATTTTTGTATGAAAGCATTTAAATTCCACCCAAAGAGAATTGAATCAATGCATGCGATCGCTCATTATTACGCTGTTCGCAAGAAAGATTTCAGTACAGCATTCCAATTTATCAACAAGATCAAAAACATCCCCCTTCCGGTCGAGGACGGATTGTTTGTGTCTGTGATGCTCTATGAGTTTTACGCCTTGTACATGTATTATTTATTATCTTTCTTGACATTTCATCAAATCACTGTCTCGCAAGAAGATTGGAATCTCTTCCCCCCAAAACTTCACGGGTGTTTGCAGGATTGTCTCCAACTCCAGATGATTGAGATCTTGAACGACACTTATGAAAAGAGTTCACTCGAGTTTCCAAAGGATCGAATTCCCATCAACCCCAACCCATTGATGGTTACGCAACAATATTATCGTGTTCTGAATCCTTGCGTCGCATTGGATGACGACGGGAATATATGGTATAACATTAGATGTACAAACTTTGATGTTCATTATCAGAGCATGGATAGGAATGGTCTTATCCAGACATTCAACTATTTATGTAATAGCAACTTTACCAAGATATACGAATTAACGGATGATTCTGTTTATAGAAAACAAAAGTGTTCCAAGGATGCTCGCATCATTGGGTACGAGGACATGCGATTATTCAGATACAGACACAAGTGGTATTTCATCGCAAATAACGATGAATTAGGGAGTTATCTGAATCGACCGCAAATGGTGTTGGGGTATCTGAAAGATGCTCCTAATCCGGATGGGAGATCGTGGGATATTCAATATGTTGTTCATTTGCAGTTTCCTTACCAACAACAGGTTGAAAAAAATTGGTGTCCGGTGGTGGTACCAGGTGCGCCCACGTTGAAAATAGTTTACAGCATTCACCCATTCGTGGTTCTGGAGCCTGACATTGTTACTGGTTACTGTCGAATTCTAACAAACTTGGAATACCGATTTCAGTTGCAAAATATCCCGCATCGTCATCCACAAATTCGAGGATCAACTCCGTGGATCCCATTTGAAAATGGTTGGCTTGCCGTCGGACATTATGTGTATTTTATGGAAGAAATGAATCACCAGCGAGTCTATTATCACTTTTTTATCTATGTCGAAAAGGATCTGACGGAAATTCGAATGTCGAATCCGTTTCATTTTGAAAAACATGTGATCGAATTCGCGACGGGTCTGGTAGCGCATAAAAATAATATTTATATTTCTTATTCCGTGTCCGATTCAGAACCACGTGTCATGACAATTCCAATTGAAGATGTATCAAAACGATTGATTCGATTATAAAAAAAGAAAAGAAAACAACAAAAAAAACTTGTTGAATAAAGAAAGACATGTCCTCTTATACCATTACTTCGTGGAATCAGGTGATTGGTGCTAATAACCAATTGCACCCACTATTCACGTTTGTGCCGGACCTCGAATTCATGAATTATGTTGAAAATAACCCAAATCCCATCAGAATTGAACTTTTGGGTACGCAATGGTACGATGGAAAACACTTTGCGTCATGTTATTCGTCGAAAGACTTTCCAAATTATGGCCCCAATTTCTTTTCTGTTACTGATAATTATGTCATGGTTTTGAATGATATTGAATTTTCCTTTTTTCCGGATGTTTCAAAGGTTGGAAGCTTCAAGATTGACATGTCGGTCCGCTCTTCATCGGATTGGTCTTGTATCGATATTGACGACAACAACAACGATCCTATCAATGGAAAGGTAGTTCAAGAATCATTCGCAATCCCAGCACAAGTAGGTGATAGTGTTCAAGATGATTGTACTTGGCAAAAGGTCATCTTCATCCTATTGATTATCATTGCTATATTGGTATTAGTGTATGGAATAATAAAACTATTTTGGTGAATTTTGTATTGAACAATGAATACAAAATAATATTTAGGCTGTCAATGTTATGTATTGATATACACATGGTCGCAATCGACATAATTTGGAAATAAACCATCGTCGGTTACGATCAAAAAAAGTTTGAATCGCTTCTTCTGACATTATATCAAGTAATTGTGGAAATTCGAAAAGTATCTGTCTGAGCCATGATATGTTTCGTACAGCCATACTATCCAAATCAAATTTTTTTAGTAGTTCGTATTTAAAAAACCTCTCGTCGCTTTGACAATTCCTAATCACATTTTCGAGCATGCCACAATAGTGTCTGTCATACCATATCATACTAACTTTTTCCAGCATTTCGTAAACCAGATTCGACAACTTAAACTTGTTGAGTACCAAAAATCGTTTCAAACTCTGACTGTTATCATTCAAATAATTACAAATGTCTGGAGTAGATTCCTTTCTTAGAAACGACGGGATGACTATAAAGTCCTCCATCTCCAATGTGTACAAAGAATAAGGATAACATCTTAGCTCCAGCGGTTGGAAAAAGAATCGTCTCACAAGTTTTTTATCTAAACATTCTTTCGCATATATCTCATTCCAAAACAAGGGAGTCGATTTATGCACTCGAAGAAGGATGGAGGTTTCACCTGAAATCACTCCCGAAAATGGTGCGGTCTGCAGATATTCTGGTACAAAAATAGCAGAAGATGGTACCTCGCATCGATAATAATAGTGATGGGTACGTGAGACACATTTGAACTTTGGAGAACGACATGTTAAATGTCGTGGCCTATTGCCTCGTTTATTTCCAAGTCTTGATGATGGGAAATCTAGATATTCCCCACACTGATGACATATACGTTTTTGAAAATGATGAATGAGATTTGTTTTGGAGATGATTGAAAATTTTGGTAAAATACAAATATAATCCAAAATGTGTCGAACTAAAGCAAATGGCAGACGTCGTTGCATTTCCTCCAGCATGTTTTGTTTATGAAATTAGATTAGATTAGATTATATCAATATTTAGAGTTCTTCAAGAAACATCATGGCCGTGTCGTAAAACGATCGAAGAGGGTCTGGGTTAGTTGTGATTGTGGCAACAGGCGCGACTTCGGTCGTCGTAGTTGTGTCCGAAACCACAACACGACTGACAGGAGATACCGAAAAATACTTTTGAATATCACTGTATAATTTCGCATTGGCGATCGGCTGGTCATGCCATGGCTCATCCGAAAACCCATACAGAACATCCAACTTGGTGATCGGCTCAATCTTGTTAAGAACAGGCATTGTCATCTCATTATCCGTCGGTAATATCGGCAGACGACTCATTGGATGCTCGATAACGAATGCGCGCAGAACCAAAGTTTTGTAAATTCGACGAGTGACAACTTCCGCTTTCTGGATCAGCATCTGTCTTGAACTATCGGTTTGTTGGAAATATTCAGGGTAAAGAAAGTGGAATGAAAACTCCCATGTTCCTTGTAAGATCTCAGGGAGCGTGTCGCCTCTTAGAATTCCCGAGTTCCATAATTCACGGAAATACAATGACTTGGCAAAGATAGTTGATGCCGAAGCATCAGTCACCATCAATAGACGACTCCAAGTCTCAAGGTATTGCTGGATTGACGACGAAGCAGAAAAGATGGATTGTTCGATCTCAACCGACGAAGCAATCCCCACATTCTCGAGTCTCTGAGCTATGCTATGTCTGAGTTTCTTCATGACATTGGACGTGTGATTCATTAAGGGCATCTTCGAAAAAACATTCAAATATTCTATGGGTTCAGACGCGTCGTATAGAGTCATCTGTCGCTCTACAAATCTCAAGTGTTGGGCGTATAATGACTCGTCTTGAATAATCATTTCTCGTGCTTGTGTGTAATAATATACCTTAACTGATGTACCATTGATGGTGAATATATTTTTGTTCTGAACACACTGTCCGATCGCACAATCGACATAAAAATCATCATTTGGTATAAGAAATAGATCGGAACCTTCAAAAAAACCATTTGAATATTTTTCGATGACAGTCGTTGCTTCTGAAATCGCTTCAATAAGAAGACACTTGAAATCGAGAATTTCGATGCGATACTTTTCCAAAAATATCCTATTGTCTTTTTCGATTGATGCCCACGACATTATATTATTCTTTGGCGAGCTCTTTTTTGTAACAGCAGATTTGGTTGGTTTTGGGATCTCACCCAACACCGTCATGTACTGATCCATAGCAGTATCTTCGAAAAATTTTACGAGAGCAGGAACAGGAAGTGTTAGTAGTTTTCCCAAGACTTTTTGTTCATTTGGTTTGTATGTCGAGATGAACTGTTGTATGACTGACCGGATAAATTTCAAATCTGGGGTATCCTTTACTAAAAGTTTCAAAATTGTATTTACATATGAAGCACGGTTCTGCTGGAGAGACATTATTAATTGTGTCTCCATATTTAGGATAGCAGAGGTATTTAGATTTTGAATGACTCGCAATAAGGTCTTCCATTCTATGCGGTGAGCTTGGCGATATAAGTAAGGGTGTTCAAACTCGTTCCGAATAACGGATTTGATATATCGAGCCTGCGTACGCTGATTTTCCAAAAGAGGTAGTATCTGTGTCTTAAATTTCACGAGGCCCTGTTTTGTTAGAAAAAATTTGGAGAGGTACTTATCGGTTTTGTTCTTATGGATAATAACATCCAAGGCGAGTGTCAGATTTTTTCTGATTTGTGGTACAAATTTCTTGTCGGCTACAAACCTAAAAAGGAGGGATTCCAGTTGTTTCTTGAATGGGTATGTATTTCGATCCACAAGATTCCACACAAGAATAAAAAACTGTTTTGATCGGATGGATTCATACTGATTACGGAGGTACTCTTCGGAAAAATTCTGTTTGTCCTTATCATTTATACTGGGATCTTCCAAAATCCGTAATATCTCATAATATCTATTGTTGTAGATGAACATTTCCACTACTTTTCGGACATCGTGGCTCTCTGTTTTGATAATCTCGGTAATCAGAAGACGGCAATATTTGTCTTCTGACTCGTCCGATAAAAATTCCATTGTCACCAATGGTTCAAAAACAACGTCATCAATAGCTACCAAACGTTGGACGGTAATGTAATCGCTCGATGACAGGAGACCCTCTAGGATAAGGATTGTCGTATTTTTCTCTACGTCAACGACTGTCGTTGTAGACTCTACGGGGATTTGGTCAATGATATATTCAATAAGATCAAATGACTCCTCCTGTTCGGCCCGAGTTTTTAGTGTTGTAAATAATCGCAGTCTCTTTTCGACATTAAACATTGACACACGAAGAAGAACACGGTCGTTCGGATAGAAATTTACATGCTCTTGGATTACGGTCTGGTATGACTCGTCATTGTCTCCAGTGTTAAGAATTCGATCAATCAAAGACCGATGTATATCCGCCGTTGTCGCCGATGACTCGCCTAGTGTCGCAAACGCCATCATCTTTTTCTTGGAGGCGGTCGCGAGATTCTTCTTGAGTTTTGTCGCCAATGACTTTTTTGTCGTGCTCATGGTCGTTTTTTATGAATACCTGCACAAAAAAAAAACATGACAAGATTCATCAGAACCAAAGAAAAAATTGACAAATGAAAATAAAAAAAAAAAGAGAATCAAAAAAGAAGATCATCATGGTTATGAATATTCAAACGTTTCTACATGAAAAGACGGTTCATGAGAAGGACTCTAAATCTTCCGGACGCTATTCGCATACTTCCATCAACCCAAGAAGAAAATACCTCATCGAACTAAACGACTTGGAAACGTTTTGGTCTCTCTACTGTGATTGTTGTCACGACGCTGTATTCACTCTGACTGAACTTCCTGAAATTTATATGCCTGTTATTGTAGATGTTGATATTAAAACAGTTCTCAGAGATGATGAAGAGGAGTTTTACAAAACTGATCCCATGTATACGGATGAAATGATCCATGCTTTGATTAAGATCTATCATGATGTCCTGTTTGAGATCGTTGAGGATCTTAAAACGGAAGATTTTTTGTGTTGTGTCTTGGAAAAAGATTTATATTTCGATGAAAAAAATGGAAAGAAATTCAAAAAGAATGGGTTTCACCTTCACTTCCCTAAAATCTTTATGGAACGTCATTTCCAAGACAACGAATTGATACCAAGGGTCGTCCAAGAGATTAAAAAGAAATCTCAAATGTTTGCATCTATACCGAATTTTGATAAATGTATAGATGGAAATTATTGTCGAGGTAAAGGCGCACCGTGGCTATTGTACGGATCGAGAAAGGATCGTCATTATCAGACCTACGAACTCAGCTACTGCGTCGATGAAAATATGGAACGGTACCATTACCGACATGTTCTGACGTCGGATCGCATTAATATCTATGATCTCTCCGGTAAAAAAATCAATTTTAATGATGTTGATTATTATCTGCCCAGAATTCTCAGTATCCTCCCTTGTCATCGAAATGAATATCAATATAAACTTAAATCCGATCTCCCCTCTATTCATGATATTCGTAATTATATTTCCAGAGACGACAAAGACGCCCTCTTCTCCTCCAAAGAGCATGACATCACTAAGTTACAAATGGTTGAAAAACTGCTTGATATTCTCTCGGATGAACGAAGCATAGATCGAAACCAGTGGATGCATGTCGGTTGGATTTTGTTTAATATTCTCGGAAAAAAGCAAGGGTATAAATTGTGGTGTGCCTTCTCACAGCGATGTGGTGATAAATACGATGAAAAGGTGTGTTCATATGAATGGAATCGAATGAAGAAGGGTAATCTCACAATCGGTTCTCTAAAACATCTCGCAAAACAAGATAATCCGGATGAGTATAACGCGGTTATGAAGTTGTTTATGAATCCCTACATTGAAAAATCTATTGAACTCAAAGGATCACATAATGACTTGGCCAAGGCCTTATTTGAAAAATATGATTCTGAATACGTTTGTTCTTCCATCCAGCATAAACTTTGGTATGAGTTTGACGGCCACATCTGGAAAAAACTTGACGAGGGCATAACACTACGAAAGAAAATCACAGATGAAATCGTGCCCTTATACTTTGAAATGCTCGGAAAATATCAGAAAGATTTGCAGTATTTTACTCAGATCGAGGATAAAGAAAATTATAAAAAAACACATGAAAAAGTCAATTCCCTCATTAAACTCATCTCCCATCTCAAGAGCGCTCCTTTTAAAAATCACGTCATGCGCGAGGCGATGGAGGTTTTTTATGCCGAACATTTTGTCAAAAAATTAGATTCCAATCCCTATCTCATTGCGTTTCAGAATGGTGTCTATGATTTGGAGAATCATCAATTCCGCGAAGGTCGCCCATCCGATTATTTGTCTCTGAAATTAAATATCGACTACCGCACCGATCTACAAGTCGATCATCCCGAAGTAAAAATGGTTGAAGACTTTTTTATCAAGGTGTTTCCCAACAAGAATATCCGAGAATACTTTTTAAACATTTCAAGCGAAGTCTTTGTTGGAGGAAACGGCGCCAAAATTTTCCAGATTTGGACGGGTGAAGGAGATAATGCTAAATCCGTCACGGAAATACTGTTTGAAAAGATGCTGGGACCTTATGCTATCAAATTACCCACCTCCCTCATCACCGGAAAAAGGACCGCCTCCAGTTCTGCCTGTCCGGAATTGGTACGTGCCGGTTATGGTGTTCGATTTGCCGTGCTTCAAGAACCTGATAAAAAGGATACCATCAATATCGGTATTCTCAAGGAGCTTTCGGGGAATGATACATTCTTTGCCAGAGGACTCTTTAAGGATGGTGAAGAAATTACACCCATGTTTAAATTAGTTCTTATTTGTAATGAACCACCAAAGTTGCCTCATAGCGACAAGGCAACTTGGAATCGGATTCGTGTCATTCCGTTCGAATCCACATTTTGTGATGATGCTCCAAAAACATTCGAAGAACAACTGGCTATCAAACGGTTCCCAAAAGATAAAGAGTTTGCGCAGAATATACCAAAAATGATCGAGGCATTTGCTTGGCTGTTGCTGAATCGTTTGAAGTGCAAGCCCAAGATTATTGAAGAGCCCGAAGAGGTGATTATGGCGACATCAAACTACAGAAAAACCAATGACATTTACCGTCAATTTACGGATGAAGTCATTACGGCCAATGAAGAAGCCCCATTGGTCAGTATCACATTGCTTTATAATTGCTTCAAAGATTGGTTCCGTGAGAGCATGGCCAATTCATCCGCTGGTATGCCCACAAAACACGAGATCCGTGAATACTTTACTAAATTATGGGGTGAGCCTATTGATAAAAACTTTTGGAAAGGATACGAGATTCGCAATATTTACGACGAGCATCAACCCAAGGGCATGGAAGGCGGGGGATTTGCTATTGACACCATTCCACTCTAGTACCCACAATAAAAAATTGAAACTATTATAAAATGACGTTTAAACTCTTTCAATAAAATACAATGGAAGATGAATTATACAATACTCTTATCAATAATGTCCCCAACCATAATTCTCTTAATAAGATATACAATCAAGATTGCCTATCAGTCTTGAAAACTCATCCTGACAAAATTATCAATCTTACTATTTTAGATCCACCCTATTTCAAGGTCGTTAATCAAAAATGGGATTATCTATGGAAAACCGAGTCTGATTATCTATCGTGGTTTGATGACGTGATTCGCGAGGTCTCAAGGGTATCCAAAAATAATTCTGCCTTGTATTTATTCGGTTATTGGAAAATGTTGTACAAACAAATACCCATTTTGGAAAAATATGGCTTCCAATTTAAACAATCTATTACTATCGACAAGGGACTACAAAGTATCGGAGGAAGAAAAACGAGTACCTACACCGTTTTTCCAAATACAACCGAACATCTCCTTTATTTCGTAAACGACAACCATGACAATATTAAAAAATTTTTAAAGATGAAACAGAAACAATTAGGCATCACATCTTTAGAAATCAATACACAATTAGGATGTAAAACGAATGGTGGGGGAATGTGGTCTATTTACACTGGAAATAATGTCTGCAAACAGATTCCGACCGAGTTTTATTGGAACAAGCTTCAAGATATTTTAAAGTTTAACATCCCATACGATGATATCAAATTCACCTTTAATATCGAGATGGGAATCACAGACGTATGGCGTGATATTAATTTTTATGAAGAAAAACGAGTTCATCCAACCCAAAAACCTCAAAAACTTTTAGAGCGGATTATAAAAGCCAGTTCTAATGAAAGTGATCTTGTTTTAGATCCATTCTTAGGCTCTGGCAATACCATCAGAAGTTGTATTTCTCTGAATCGAAATTACATTGGCATGGAGATCTCTCCAGAGTATTTTACTTATCTCAACTCTAATTTTAATCTGTCTTGAAGAGACACGTATTCATTTGTTACATCTACCGTTTTTCTTTCACAAGGATTTAACAAATTCACAGGCATTTGAGCTATATCTTTTATTCTTCTCGGTTCGTTCGGTCTTATAAACTTTATTATTTCTATTGCGGGTTGTGTCAAATAATTTTTCACACGACATTTAAATATCTCAATTGGATTACACATGTAAAATTGGAATGAATACGGCCATATATTTTTAGGTGCTGGTATTTTATTCGGATGTTTCTTCAGATTTTTTAGATAAATATCTGAATAGTAGCTCTTAATTAGAGTCTGAAAATTCTTACAAATATTTTTTTTTGGATAAATTTCATATACAGTTATTTGAATATCATTATAATTGTGTTTATCAAATTCAGGGTAGTCTTCTATTATAAAAAGTAGTCTATCTAAATTTAAATATCCATCAACGTCTTTTTGGCTTCTAATTGCTAGCAACCATTTCGAATCGTTATTCCTCGCTATCTTATCAGATTGCTTGCATGACGGACACTCAGCATCTAATCTCAATATATTTATTTTACAACGATTACATTTATCACTTTGATCCACCCTGCTACATGATTTCACTTCCGTCCCATCAGCACAATCCTGTCCTCTCGCCCCCGTTTTACAACCTCTTGTATTTATTATTACGGACGCCAAATGTTGTCCTGTGTAGCCTACTTTGGTGTGATTTGTTTGTCCTGTTATACAAGACCATTCATGCAATGTTTTCCTTGGGTTAATAAATAAATCTGTTATACATTTTTCTATTAAACTTTCATTATACTCTGGTATTCGAAAATTTTTTATATCTAACGTCGGGTTAAATATTTCACTCTCTTCATCCATGTATTACAATTGAATTTATTTCTTAATAATCTTGATATCAAGATGAAATTCAATTTTATTTATACCCAATGGAAGATATTAAGTTACAAACCCCAATCTGCTGTATGGAAAACCGAGTCTGATTTCACGTCTTTTGATGATGATTTGGAATTTCGTTAAGAAACAATATCTCTAAGCAAGTTTATATGTTTGTCAGTTATTGATGGTTGTAATGGAATAGCTGTCAAATAATCCTGAATAATCTCTCGAATTTTCTCTTTATCCTCAACACCTTTCTGTCTGTGACGTCTTGGGATTTCAACAACCTCCTTATTTTCCTGAGGACTTATGGGGTTACAAGTGTCTTCAAATATTAAAGAAAGCGTATCAGTGTTTTCAAAGCCTTTCGTTGCTTCGAAGTTGGAACTGCTAAATTTCACATTTACAGTTTCTTGATTTATAGTCAAACAGATGATTGAACAGAAACATTGTCCGTCTCCGTGGAGGACCAAAAAATGTTGTGGATTACGAACTGAAAACTTGATATGGCAACCATTCTTGATGTATTTAAACTCTAAATTGGCCTCTCTATGCAGGTTATAAAACACTGAATGTAGTTGTTTCACAAATTCATTTTTTATGAGGTCGGATGGTTCGGTGAAATTTGGATTATATAAAATAATAGATTTGACTTTTCCATGAACGGTTGGTGCACATTTATCAAATTCTTCGATTGATGATATCGAATGTTTTGTCAGTGTCTTTTTATTGAATTTATATTTTCCGTCACATATGCGTAAACATATTTTAGAAGCATGATAAAGTAGAAACAGGTTACATATCATTATGTGACATATGCGATTGATCGGAACTTCGAAAGCATCACCCAACATATGTCTTATGGGTGTTTCACGATGAAGAAAAAAATTTGTAGCAATCACATAATTATTTTCTTTTTTTAACTCAATATCAACTTTAGTATTATAACAAATATGAATGACCTCATATTGCCAGTTTTTTAGGTTTTCACTCAGACTGTGATTAAGTTCATTTAAATCGACATATTCACATAATTGTGTTTGGAAACTCTCTGATTCTATGGAATCATGAAACCCGGTTACTTTAATCATATCTTTTTATGTACAACTATTTGAAAATTTTAGATAAAATTATAAAGGTTTCAACTAGGATGTCTTCTTCGATGTCAGACCCCATAATTCCGCTCTAACTTTTTTTTTTTTGATTTAAAGATTCGAAAAGAAATAATTAACCTTTTCTTTTTTATTATCATTTTTCGTTCCATTGGGTTTGGTTTCTCATTAAGATCAAGATCAATTTTGCAATTTAGGAATATCCAGCCCCTCGTTGTAAATTTGCTCTTTTTCTTTCTTCCAGAAACATTTTCATACTAAATTTTCCCACACCATCGCAAGTGTCGAATTCGATATAAAAATTTTATATTCCAATGTCTTTCTCTTTCTATCTCTCGTATATGGCTTCAATTCCGACATACTCCATCTCTTCAACACTTTCTGGATTAATTTCACCGTCTTTTCATAGTTTCCTTCTCCATCTCCGTGATCTTTCATCTCGAATACCGTATTAATCTCTCTTCTGTTGCTCATCATCCACTCCACTAATGCTTCTATCCTCTCTCTCGGCACTATCGTCTGTGTATCTTGACTATGTCGCAATCCTAATCTCGACACTATCTCTCGAACATATTTCAATTGAAATCCTCTCATCTCGTTCATCTCTATCACCGTCCACGCATCATCCAAATCGTTTTTCATCGTGTTATTCACACTCATATGCTTCTCCGTCCATATTTTTTGGTATATTTCTCTTAATGATGTCGTCTTGTATATCTGGAAAAATATTCTACCCTTCGCTCCACTCGAGCATCTCACATTTTTTTTGTAGATATATTTATCGTATTGTAGTTTCTCTTCTGACGTCGATCGTTTTCTTTGTATCTTTCTCTCGATGTCTATCGCATCCTCGCATGAAATATTCTGGATGTTTTTGTACTCCTCCTCGTAATCTATATCATCTTTAAACATATTCACTCTCTTTGAATCTCTTGAATCCAACTCGCTTAGTAATATCACATTATAATTCATCATCTTAAAGAAGGCCACAAACATATCATTGAAACTGTATTGGCTTGTGTTGGCTTCCAAGTCATTCCAAAATAATACATCCGAAAACGCTTTTGGAGTTTTATGGTCTAATAGTATCTGGATCCGTTCAATGATATTGTAATCATCCGTCTTTTTCATCACATCTATTAGGTATCCACATTTCTTCTCTTGGTTTTTATCGTACTCATCCTTACTATAGAAAGTGTGATTCAAACTCATTCTCTTTATCATCTGTGCTCTCTTGTCCATCAGAGTAAAATACACCGTATTTGTCTTGATATGTCGCACTCTCATTATCGTCTGGTGTTGGTCTCTGACTGTCGAACTGCTATATCCAAACACAAACACTTTGTCAAAATAATCCGGCTCATCGAAAGATATTCCTACTGTTATTTTTGGTGAGGTGCACACCAGTTTTTTTGTCTTCCATTCGGACACTACATTTTTCAATGTATTGTCCACCTCATCATTGGTATCGCTATGATAGAATATCATATCCTTGTCCTGTAGATGAACTAGACTCGCTTCTGTTTCTCTAAGTGATTTTATACTATGTTCAATCTCTTTCACTTTCTTCAGCGTCCCACATGCAACATACACTCTTTCTTTCTTCTTCATGCTGTTAATAATCATCTCTACAAAGTCCTCTTCGTGTATCTGGACCGCTTCTCGTTTTGATGGTAGAGACATGTTCTCGATGTATCCTATGGTATCATCATCGTCGAAACTGCTCGCAAATTTTATCGTTCGGTCCGTTATAAAGGCGTCCGCGAATAGTATCTTTGTTGAATGATTGATGACTCCTTTCAGTTTATTGTAGGTGTCAATATGCTTTCCTCTCATGGTCTTGGATGAAAATTGTTTCAAGATGGACTCGCTCTCGTCCAGTACAACAATATCAAAGTCTTCTCGGTTAAGTTTATGCAGTGATTCCAGTTGGATTGCTAGTTTATCGCATTTGTCATAGTCTTTCTCATTGACATCCAAGTAGTTTTTCAAACCAAATTTACTCGAGATCTCATAGGAAAACGCCTGTCTCGGACATAAGAACAGTATTCTTTCATACTTATTGTGTTGGATAAAATTCTTTATCGCCACCGTCTTTCCTTTCCCCATATGCGCTTTCACCACGATAATCCTTTTATTTTTCTCTATAAGATGGTCGGATAGGATGTATTTGGTGTCGATCACCGTCTTGTCCACAGCGTCCTCGTTGATGTAGAGGTAATCTTTCATCAATTCGTCATTGCTTGAAAAGTATTCTGGCGTGCATATCTTGGCCCATCGACGGATGCTTCTCTCGTTGTAAGCCACACCAGAATCACGAAATCCGTTATAAATATCGCATTCTCCGATCCTGTATTTCGGACCTAATCGAGACCATTTCTCCCATTCTTCTTGAGGGTACCCACACTTTTTAAGTGCCATTCCTACAGCCAGCCACACTCTATAATTGTTTTGAGTAGGAATGGTGTATAAATATTTTAATGTTAAAGGGAGTCTGGAAAAATCCTCTTCGTTCATAGTATCTTTTAATCTTGGTCCTTCTGTCTGGAATTCGTTGTCTATGTCATTATTATGATTTGAGTTTTGATGGGTCTTTTTTGTTTTTGAGTTTGATTTGTTTTTTCCAGTGCTTTTTGGTTTCTTTTGATTGTGTTTATTGTTTTCTAACAGCAATTTCAGGTCTTCGATATAGAGTTTCCTATAGTCCGCGCAATCATTATACAAACCAACAATAGTATCTTCAATTGATATGTTTGGATCTTCTGGTAATAATACATTCGTCTTGCCTTTTTTACTCTGGTTTATACACCTGAAATTTTGGAAACAACTGTAGGGTGCTGTATCCACAACGCATCGTTGTTCTGTATTTCCATTCTTCAAATCCTTCGTCCATCTTAATTGGTGGAGTGTTTCATCTTCGGAAGTCATGATGATGTTGGAGAGGTAATCGGTAAAATACTTGTTGGCTTTGGTGTTCTCAAAGTAAGTCTTGTTGTTGATGATGATATGAAATGAGATTTTGGACGATGTGCTTGCATTCAAGAGCACGATTTCATTCCGATGTAAGTCATGTCCGAAAACTTGTTTGTATGTCTCCCTCAAAAACACCAAAAACTCCTCAATAAACTCCTTGGGGTTGATGGTTGATGTGATGGTGGTAATATTCTTATCGATCTCAAAATCCAGATCAAAGTAAGGCTTGACTTTCCCTAACAGGATTTCGTAAATATGATGATTTGTCTTCAACAATGCTAGAAAATTATTAATAGAAGTAAGAGTAAATTTTTTAGTTCCTTTTACATGAACATCTCTGGAGACACAAACATCACCGTAGTTGCCATTTTTCAAAAGATCTTTTTTACTATAGAACCACGATAAATTGCTCATAATTATGTATCTTTATCTAAATTTTTCATTTCCTTATATATATATATAATTATAGAAAAATATGATTAGAGAGTTTTTATGATTAGAGAATTTATGATTATAGTATTATATGAAATAATTATTCCGTGGAATGCCGATGTATTTCATACGAATATAAATAGTAAAGATAAATACATCGGCATTCCACGGAAGAAAAAACTGATTTAAATAGTATTTAAAATAAAATTAAGTATTTATCACAATGTCTGAACTTTCTACTTATAATCAGAAGGCAAAGATATCTATATATAAATGGAAGGAAAAGAATCCTGAAAAGTGGAAAGAACAACAGCGTAAAAATAGTAAAGCTTATTATGAACGGAATAAAGAACAGTGCAATAAAAAGAGAGCAGAGAATTTAAGGAAACAAAAAGAAGAACAAAAACAGCAAGAAGAAGTGCTTGTCAACAAATTGTCAAATAAAATGTCTAGTTGTGAAGATAATCAACAACCTAAATATTATAATGAAAAATCTAAAGAAGCCATGAAAAGATACAAAGAAAAGAATCCTGAAAAGTTGAAAGAACAACAGCGTAAGAATAGTAAAGCTTATTATGAACGGAATAAAGAACAGTGCAATAAAAAGAGAGCGGAGAATTTACGGAAACAAAAAGAAGAACACAAACAGCAAGAAGAAGTGGTTGTCAACGAATTGACAAAATACAAGGAGGAACTAGCGAGATACAAAGAGGAACTGGAGATATATAAAGCAACGTACGGTGATTCTTTGACGACCAGTCTCCAAGTAGGCATCACGACTTAACTAACATTTTTAAGAAATTGATGATACTTAGATTAAGACTGACGATCCGATAAAAAATAACAGATCGCATATGGATTTGGATGTTATATAAAAAATGGGAAAAAATCCATATGCGATCTGCTAAGAGATACTATCAACGAAATAAAGAAAAGAAAGTGTAAAGATGATGAGTCTCGAATCGCTTACGATAAGAAAATGGAGCATAAATATTATTCTAAGAATTAGATAATCAAATTCCAAAATATGAATAGGACATTGATTATCATTTACGGAGAGGTTCGGACACTAGAGACGACGGTTATTTCTATTTATCGTAATGTCATTCTGGAGAACCATCCTTGCCATGTAATTCTGAGTCTGGATGGTCGTTTGTCCGACATTCCACAAAAGACCCTCACATTATTGGAACCATACCTTGCTGATATTTATTTCACAAACCATAAACATGAGGAAGACATCCCTCGTGATCATAATCGTATTGAATTCACACTTGTCAAGAACGCCTTGGATAGGCTAACTTCAAACCAAAAAGAAATGTACACGTTCATGCTCAAGATCCGAACAGATCTGTTTGTAAAGAGCCCAATACGCATCAAGAATATTTATGGGCTCCAACCTTTTCAGGAGTTCAAGAAGGATTGGAATAAAGTGGTGATATCCGAAGAAACTCAATCAACAAAAGATCTGATAAAGACTTGGTTGCTTACCGCGGGAGGCATTTCGTTTTTCTTGGAAAAATATAGATATAGCGAGAAGCCAGCAACATCACCATGGTCGTTGTCGGATACAGTAGAATGGAATACAAAATTATGGGAGACATTGGAATGTGAAGAGACTGACTATTCGATATTTGGGATTCACCGTCTCATCCGTAAAATATGCTACGATGCTCGTGTCATGTACCTTTTCGGTTCAACGTGGATTCATTTTGGATATTTTCCTCATGTGTTTGAAATTAGCATGAGAATTTTTAAAGATTATGGAACGTTGATTTGGAATGATCATCATGACGATGATATATTAGAATGGGTGGATCATAAAGGAGTGAAACGATCAAAGCCACAAGGAGAATGGAAATGGATAACAGACGATCAAATGCGACTGGTTCATAATTATGCCAACACTTCTTTGATTGACATGGTCAATCCATACGATTACATTGAAAGTTTTGATAGCTGGAATTCGTTGCCCGATAACATGGCAAACCCCAATCTTTTTGCTTTTATTGTCCGCCCTCAATCCATCAGGAAAAAGTAAATCTATTATTCTCTGAAACCGATAAATATTGGAAACCTTGGTTTTCCCAATACTGTTGTCGAATAATATTTAACTTTAATTATTTTTCCGATCAAGGACGTGGGGTTTGGTGTGTTTCGGATATTGTCGTCCATGCCAGAGCCTACCTTGAATGTGATCGGTTTTGAGGGGTTTACCCATTTCACCAAAAATTTCCCAATGGATTTTGAATATTTCCCTTTGCCGTATTCGAAACCCGTGATAACAGCGTCGTCGTCCATAAATTTCTTGTATTTGACTAATGTCTTGGAGCGTTTTTGTTCGTAATAACTATGTGGATCACGGAGCATGACACCTTCTCCATTCATATTAATGATTTCTTGTAAAAAGCTTTCCACGTGGGCCATGTTCTGCACGTATTCATGAGGAACGACTTGGATACGATGATGATTTTGAATGATACGCACCATTTTATCATATCTTTCAGAAAATACCAGTTCTTTTTCAAGTGGTATATCAAAAACCATATAAACAATGTTCTCCCATTCTGTATCGATGGGTTTATCTTTTTTAACGATACTACATATACTCTGAAATTGCCCGCGTTTCGTAAATAGTTCTCCATCGAGCATTTTTGTATTGTCAACACGAATTTCTTGGATGAACCATGCTGGGGCATGTATAACATGTCCTGTTCTCGAATATAGTTTATCATTGAAAAAAATGCAACGAACACCGTCCAGCTTTTCCGACATGAGCCATCCACTATAATCACAATTAGTACCGTCAAAGGTATGAGCGAGTAAGGGTTTAAATTTAAATTCTCCTATATCCATACTACTTTACGAAAATGATTTTTTGACATTATATTATAATATTATAATGTTTCAATATGAGGCTATAGTTGTGTTACGGTGTTATAGCAATTGGGTAGTACACCATCTCGATCTCATCATGCACAATATTCAATGTTATGAAATCTGGTAGTTTGTCACCCCGCATAAAGTTTAACAAATAATTTCTGACTACATTACAATTTTTCATAATTAGCACGGTGGGATAAGAAAGTGAAGAGTGTTGAATCAGATACGCAAGTTTCGTTGAAGGACGAGAACTAAGAATCTCGATCCAATTCCGGAACATTTCATTCGATACACTCGAACAATTGATTGAACTTGTTGCGGGATCTGCGTATATTATAATGTCATTGTCATTGACATCTTCAATCAAGTATTTCAGAATTGTGTTTATTGGTATAATATTATTATCACCCCCTGATATTGTTTCACAAGACTTAAAAAATCGGGATCGGATGGCTTCTTTAATGAGATGGGATGTATTTATATGCCCGGACGTCGTGATGAAATTGACCTTATTCGGTATCGTCCAAGCATGTGAAAAATATTGTGATATATTATCTGGCAGGTAAGACCTGAATGTCCGAAAGACATCCCCCCCATAGTAGATCGAAAAGAGTTCTTGGAAATCCATGTTTTTTTGGAAAACGGGTTGTGACACAATCTCGGTAAATAATTTGTCATTTCTTTGAACCTGACTGACAAAGTCAATACAATCATCATAACATGAATAATCAGCGACATTGATAATGCGTTTAGGATTAAAGTACTTGATCACATCGGGCGCACCCAAATATATTGGTATGGCGCCTGCGAGAATGGGCATTACTAGTTTTTCTGTAATGTATCCATCTAGCCTATCATTTTCGAATGCAATCACAAATTTATACTCCTGAAACAATTTTGAATTATCTACCCACTCACTTGTTTTATAATGCGGGTTCAGGCAACGACCTAAATTATCGACATAATCCTTGCCCATTCTTGAACGCATCTTTTCAAAGAAAGCATGTCGTTGCCGTACCCCCTCGAATCGTTTTGTGTCACAATTCGAGTATGCGAAACAACAACATTTTGTCTTTTTATACAAGTCTTTAGGTGGTACTAACAATTGTTCGGGTTCGATGTAGGCGATCTGGTTGAACAACCACGCAAAATACGGGCAATAGACAATATTGGGAGTACTTCGAGGTGATTTAGTAAATTTGCTGGTGATGGCCATATCGCATCTGAAATCGGTCACGTCTTTAGGCTCGAAATCAATCAGAATATTGAAACGATCAGGTCGATATTGATCCTCCGTAACATAATGATATGCTACCATGTAATGGATATTACGCATGACCGTCGGATCATTGATAAAGACCTTTTCATGGAACTGACGTATGAAAAGATCATCTGCCTTTACATTCGTAGTGTAAGTCTGATGATATACAATCATATCGTCTGACACAAATTTTTTCAAAATAAAAAACATGACAACACATATCGTGACAATCATGATTAGATGATATGGCGACATGAATTCAATTCAATTCAATTAATTAATTTATCTTTAAAGATAAATTAATTAATCATTAATAACACTTTGGTACGTTAGATTGGTAGAAGTAAATTTTTACTTTACTTCTCTCCATAGCAGTTATCTGCAATCCCATCTTTACACAATTATACATCATAGGTTTTGTTCGGTCATTTCTACAAACTCGCGCATGAGGTCGGGGTTTAAACCCATGAGCATAATCAGAATATCACCGATAACCGGTTCCCGATTGATATTCAAACGCAAGCTATCACGGAGAGCATACAATTTTGACAAAACATACGGAAAATCTTTTTCAAAGATGTAGGATTCATATCCTAAACAGTCATATTTACGACAAGGCTTCACACGATGGACGTGAATGAGGTACCGATGGATATTTTCATCGAACGTAAGACACAATAGACATTTACCCTCGTATAATTTTTTGATAATAAAATGTTGTTCGTAAGAAAGCTGTATATCAACGTCTGAGTATGTGTCATTATAAAATTTTTCAGCGTCGCGATAGAGATAACAAGAGTGCCTTTTTCCTTCTACGTAAATCAGATATTTTTTAATCATAATGTCGTCTGTGGCACAAATCTTGCAATTGGTGGGCATCAAGGTATCAACATGTTTTTTATGATCTAACAATTTCCGGATGGTGTGTATGTTTCCTCCACGAATAGCACCTACAATCTCATCTTTTTCAGTCTTCTTCGGAAGGTAAAAATCATAAAAATCTAAAAAATTATCGCGCGCCAATTTTTTGTTCGTCATTATAGGTTGACAGGACGTATAATAGCCATCGTCATAATCAAAAGAATCATGTTCATAACATCTCCACTCCATTTCGAATTCGATAGCTAGTTCTTGCTTATCGTCATTCATAACAAACCAGTCATCGCCAACACGGGTCATTTTTTTTTGCCTTCGAATGTCATTACCAATCTTGTAGCGATGAGACGATGTTCTCTTATTCTTCGGTTTATCCTTTTTCTTGATTGCCCAAGGAAGTCCATATTCACTGAACTTTCGAGGTGGCATGATTATTGATCCTTAGAATTGATTTTAGAGAATATAACCTAAAATAAAATCGATTTGATGAAATAAAAATCAAAATTATATGTAAAAATATGACAGACGACCATACAGATACGGATACGGATACGGATAACGAAGAAGAATATTATGATTCTTACCTAAGAATTCTGGATGCGAGTCAAACGCTGGCATCCGCCCTGATTGATGCAACAATACGAGATATCGATACAGGACAACAGGGTAGAAATAATACTGAATATTTGAACCGAGATATCGTTCAAATCCCAATGACAATATCGAACAGAAGAATACCGCTATTGCTGTTATCGTCATTGTATAACGACAATCAAGTTTTCTATTATGAGAGTGAAGAAGAAAGTCGTTTATTGGAAAGAGCAGTGGAGGAAAGTATGAATTCTTATCATAATGAAATGCTACGGAAAAATATAAAACGGAGATTGTCCGAAGATTCCTACTTGACGCATTCGTTTGATGCGTCGAAATGTAGAAACGATAAGTGTTTCATCTGTTTGGAACTTTTTGAAAATGGTGATAATGTATGTTCATTAACCACATGCCAGCATTCGTTTCACGAAGATTGTTTAAGAAATATGGTTCAGTATAATCCGGTATGCGCATTATGTAAAGCCGATATTAATACATTCGAAGATATTGTAGAACAGGAGAACGGCATATAGGACATTTTTCTTTCCGTTGATCCATGATCGGAGCACACGTCGAACAGAAGACTAAATGGCCTAATCCTTCATGGATAGCGGCCACTGTTTTTTCTCTTGTAAGACAGACGACACACATTGTTGGATTTACAGAGAGGTCTTGAAAAGGAGACGCGTCAAATTTTATAATTGTAGTTTTGGACATATGGTCGAAAGGGTTATCGGTTAGCCCGAGTATATCCACATTATCCTTTCCATCAAAACTGGATACGGCGTTGATCCAACCAGGGCTCGTATTATGGAAAATCTCCAAACGCTTAATATTCTGATTTGACGGAATGTCAGTAAAAGCTTTATTCTTGATGACAACAATCGTGTTGTATGGAAGCAACCCCAAAATGGGAGCACTGTAAATTTCCTTACCGGGACGCAAAAGAAGACCGTCCGTATTACAAACTCGTGCCAGTATAAAGCGCTTCATTGGTTGAAGATGATCTTTGTTTGAGATATGGAAATATAACTCTTGATTCCACACTTTATAGAGCTTGCCATCAAGGTCGTTTGAAGATCGATCGACAATGACTTCGGAATTGGAATAGAATGTGTAGACGTATTCTGTCCGCAAGGCGTCTTTAAAGAAATCAATAGGATGTTGCGGTGCTACTACTTTCCATAACATGTCATCCAAACACGCCTTTTCAATGATGGATATTTGACCGTTGCAAGCGGTAGGTAAAATTTTGGAATTGAAGAGTACAAAAGAATCGTCGATCCGAGTCGCATCGAATTCCGTGCAAAAAGGCATGAACATATCTCTACACATTTGTGGGTCATGATACGACCAACCATTCTTGGTAATGACAATGAATCGTTCAGGTGAATCACTCGGCATATCTTTCCCAGTACCTTATTATAACTTTTAAGTAGCATTTAGCCACATATCCACGATATTTGGGAATCGTTCACGGATCATTCCATGGATCGTTCTGGCATATTCTCGTAATTCATATTGGGTTGAATCCGACTCTCGTAAAGATATAAAGTGCAATAGTGCCTGAAGACTGACTGTCCACATGGTTTCTGTATATATACTGAGAGGCAATACCATTCTAGCCATTTCTGAAGCGACCCCCATATCTAACAGATTATCATAAGCTTTTTTGATGGAATTCAATGCGGTGTTGTATTCTATGATAGCTAGATATTGCCCGTCAATAATGCCATCACAACCTTGTTTTTTGTTCGCACTCTGTTTTCGCCACTCGTTTGGTTTATAAAATTCATCTAATTTAACATATCTTCCGGAAATTTCATTCCAACCGTGAAGTTGTGTCGGATGACAAGACGTCCACTCTGCACCTACAACATGTTTATACCATTGTCGCAATACAAATTCTGGAGCTTTGATCCGAAAACGGAAAAAGACATGTCTAAACGGACTTGTGTGTTGATGAACAATAAGATATTTAAGTAATTTGAGATCGTCTTGATCGAGTACATCCTTTTTCTTATGAAATGAAACCCGAGCGCAGTTTACCACAGTCAATTCATCACCAAATGTTTCCAATAGTTCAATCTCACCGTGATCCAATATATTTGAAATCATAGGTATCTAATTTAATAAATAAATACAAAGCATTAAGTAATTATAAAGCATGCCAACTATACATATTTTTGGTGATAGTCACGCCCACTTTACCTTTCAAGGGCTAGGCTCACATATTAAAAGATATGAATTTTTATCGCATCATCAGTATTCAACCACTATGCATCGTGTAGGGCGAGACCAGCATATTATTAACTGTCAGCCTGATACCATCGACAAAACAAATGACATTATCATCATGGTTTATGGTGAAATCGACTGTCGTTGTCATATCCAAAGACAGATTGATAAAGGCCGAGAGCTTAATGAAATCGCGCAAACATTGGTGGATGCTTATATCACAAGTATTTTACAATACGGTTTTCATAATGTGATTGTGGTGGCAGTTCCACCACCAGTTTCAAAAAACGAATTCGAGAAACGAAATGGACCGATTCAACACCATCTACCATTTGTTGGAACAGACGAAGAACGTGTCCTATATACAACAAAGGTCAATCATTTATTGGAGGAACAATGCGCGCGAAATGGTCTAACATTTTCAAATCCTTTCCATTCATACATATCAGAAAATGGAACTATGGATTTTTCAAAAACGGATGGTTTGAATCATGTTGGGAATAACACGAATGCGATTGAAGAAATAAAGTTATGCATAAAAAAATTGATTTCAGCCTCTACAGACCTACAATCAAATTCAAGATTACCAAATCAGTCGAATATTGATTGATAAATTTAATAATCGTTTCTGTTTTTTTTTATAAATAACAGATCATATCATGGAGGACGAATACCATGTCGACGCAACACCCAAGGACCTCAAGTACTATGCGCCATTTTACAAGAAGATCTTGGATGGAAAGCTGAAACAGAACGAGAAATGGAGGAAGATTACGGAGCAAAAGAGCGAACATATCGAAAACCCCACAAAAGAGATTATACAAGAACTCCAAAAACGTCTCGAGCGTTATACAGATAATATCGCAAAGCTATGTGAAAAGATGTCCGAAGACTTGGACGAAAATAATAACGAATTTATGGAATATGTCAAAGAGCAGTTGTATTATAAGGAGAAGCAACGTGTCAATAGTATCAGAAAAAAGACAAATGCTCAAAACGCCAAAAAGGAAATGCAAGCAACTATGCAAAAAAAATATGATGAGGATAGAGCATTCCGTCGGAACGATCACTTCCAGAAGAAATCACAGGAGTCTTCTTATCGTCGACTTTTGGAGATTGAGGAGACATTGCCTTCATATATACACCAAGCTCTGTCGCGTCTTCCCAATCATAAAGGCTATATTTTTAGAGGGGTCTGGTATTTTGGGAAGCTACCGAGTGATGAAAAGTATTTTATTAGCATGATGGAACGTCAAAATCAAAAGAATCTGATCCATGAATATCATTATGATGGTAGAGGGTATAAGCAGTATCAGTGTTTTGAGAAGACGTCGAATGGAAGGAAGCAGTTGCTCCAAGAATGGACTAGTTATAATTCGAAATATATCTTTTAGGATTTAAGAGATGGAAGAACCCTAAATAAATAAAAAATATATTATGAAGATTGCGGTATATTTTGTATATTGCGACTCGTCATTACGCGAACCGATTGAATCTCTAGGTATAGATCCTACTTTTGAAAAGAAACATTTTATCTGGCCTGTTGACACGGAAAAGTCGCAGGAAGCGAAAGATAATCTTCTGAAAGAATGGCGGGATGTGCCACCCGGTGTCTTGGTCTGTGTGCACGATACCTTTCGGCCGTTTTTATGTCTGAATGTGCTTCCATATGAATATCGCAGGCGATGGTTGTTTTATGAAAACGTCCAAAATTGTCATCCTCAGTTTATTCTCAATTGTTATATGAATTATATATCTGAGCATACAAATGATTGTAACCCTTTATTGTCCGTCGTAACGACTGCTTATAAAAGCAAACACCGAATTCTAAGACCTTATCAGAGTTTGCTCGCACAGACTTTTACAAATTGGGAATGGATTATTGTCGATGACACGGATGGCACACCAGAAGAACAGGAAGAACAATGGCAGACCTTGAAAAATCTAGAGGTTTCGGATATTCGAATCCGAGTTTACAAGCCTGCTCGTCATTCAGGCTTTATAGGTGAAATGAAGAAATATGGATGTGGATTAGCTAGGGGTGAATGGCTCTTGGAATTGGATCATGATGACGATATTGTACCCGAGTTATTGCAGTGGATTGTGGATTCCATTAAAAAACATCCAAGCGCATCCTTTATTTATTCGGACTGCATTGAGGTATATGAAGACAACATGCAGGATTTTCATTATGGAGAATTTTTTGGAATGGGGTATGGAGCGTATTATACGACACTTTATAAGAATAGATTTCAACACGTTTGTCTGGGAGTACCGATTAATCGTGTGACCGTCTCTCATATTGTAGGTGTACCGAATCATATCCGATGTTGGAAGACGTCTTTTTATCATTCTATCGGCGGACATAATCATCATCTCCCAGTCGCAGACGATTATGAGTTATTGCTGAGGACTTTTCTGCATTCGGATACTTGGGTGCGTATTGCCGATTTAGGTTACATTCAATACCGAAATCGTAATGGCAACAATTTCACATTTTTGCGAAACCAACTCATTCAGGATTTGGTAAGATTAACTTACATGAAACACGCGGATGATTTGACAAAAAGATTTGAAAAGTTGTTGCAAGGGACAAAAAATTACAACAAGATATGCTACCTTGAGAAACCGATTTTCAAACACTCTGAAGTCTCTTATTATCCTTTAGAAAAGGTCTATGTCCCAGGGCAATGTGATTTGACATTTTCGATTATTATGCCCACCTATAATCGAGCAGAACATCTAATTGAAGCTATCCGTTCGGTGATATCACAAACCTACCCACATTGGATTTTGTATATCATCGGGGACAAATGCCCTGTTTTATCCGATGTCATGAATGCTATAAAAGACTCGAACCAATATCATCCCCAGATTAGATGGTGGAATCTCCAAGAGAATAATGGAGCTGGGGGTGCTGTACCTCGTAATTACGGCCTGACTATAGCACAGAGCGAATGGATTGCTTATTTAGATGATGATAATACTTGGAGTGCGGATCATTTGCAGTCCATGGTAGAAGAAATCAACAAGGATTCGTCTTTACAATTCTTGTTTAGCAGTTTTAATGTGGATGGGAAACCATTCATCACAAAATATCCAGTTTGGGGTGGTCTCGATACGAGTGCTGTCGTACATCGTCATAATCTCATTTATAAATATGGTCTTTGGAAGGATCGCACCGAAGCCAATTATAACCATGATTATGAATATTTTTCAAGATTTTTATCAGAACGATGGAAGGCCACTGAAAAGACGACATTGAATTATTCAACAAAATTCAATAACCAGAGTCTGGAAGTAATCCAACAGCTTTACCATTTTAATTCTGAAATCTATCTTAAAGAACAATCCAATACAGAAAATATCATCAAAAAGCTTGGTATATAATTTTTGTAATATTTTTTATTTTTAAACAAAAACGAAATGACAGACCGAGTATGTATTGGATTTTATGGATTTGTCCGTGACAATTTACCATCAGTGGAAGACGTAACCGCATTTTTATTAAAGATTGATCCCACACGTTCAACCGTATTTGATGTGTATATATCATATCCAATTTTAAAGAATGAGACCGATGAATTTATTGATTCTGATTCCAAACAGTACGTGACTGATTGTGAACTTATATGCCCATTTCGAAATACGCAATCTATTGTTACGAATATACGCTCGGTGCTCTATAATTATAACAGCCCTGACTTTATAAACAAAAGCAGGATGTTGGGGTTTCCTGACAAGACCTCTATAAACATATACCCGTATCGCATATTATCTTTATTTTATGGTCTATCAATCTTGTCGCAATTTATTCAAGAGTCAACTTCAATCCCTTATAAAGCATACATCTTTACAAGACTCGATAAAATAGCATTCGTCGAATCTGTAGCCTTGTCCGATATCGAAGACACAATTTGTAAATGCTTATCCACGAGTAATCCAGAGGTTGTCGATAAATATTTCATGGTATTTGGTAAAAATGCGGTGAATGCTCTGTGTAATCTGTACGAATATTCAGCGTATAATTATAGTACGGACGATACTATACTTACAACGGAAAAAATGCTCTACTCTTTCCTTTCCCAACAGGAAACTTTAATTTTAGAGGAGCAGAATGTTGCTGTCCTGTCGTCTTTACATAAGAATAGTTATGGAAGTAATTACGAATATTTTGACCATGTTCTTAGTACTTGTCCGATGATTTAGAATATGAAATATATATAATTAATCTACACATTTCATATTATATTAATAGTCATTCTGGCATTCACTTTTTAGGTTTTCTGGTTAGACGAGATAGAAGACTAGGACGTTTAGTCGCCTTGGGCTTGGTCGCCTTGGGCTTGGTCGCCTTGGGCTTGGTCGCCTTGGGC
>ERZ1066131.11-NODE-11-length-73116-cov-52.744611_pt1 | contig 73116 bp, 54 predicted proteins | sample MGYA00382778_ERZ1066131 | MGnify/ENA primary metagenome ERZ1066131 (study PRJEB33369, sample SAMEA5778361) | biofilm metagenome | biome: Industrial cooling water; feature: Water cooling tower basin; material: Biofilm | place: United Arab Emirates | collected... | reverse complement strand
GGCTTACTCCCTTTGAAGACCTAATTCATCTAGCTGCTATCGGTCGCCTTTCCCTCGCTGGTCGTCAAGATATTGGTGCCATCATTCTCAAAAAAAAAGATAGCTTCCAGATTAAATTTTGCTTTGATTGCAAGGGCATTCACTCCTCATTACCAGAGTCACAAGTTTACCCCATCTTTGCAGGAATTGAAGCCGGATTGAAAGAACTGCCCAAAGGAGAACTGTTAACCTTACATATCGGGTCTTTCACCGATGACTATCACCGACAACAAACCCTCAAAACTATTGAAGAAAACTGCACTCAAGATGAGTTAAAACTCCTCGCCCGTTCCGAAAGATTGAGAATTAGAGAATTAACCCAGCAAGGCATTCGCAAAACCAAATTTTTCAGACTCTATTGCACCTACACCGTTGCTGGTGCTGAAGAAACCAAAACCACCGACTTGGTAGAAAAGCTCATGCTTCAAGGACAGAAAACCTGGCATCAGTTTACCGGACAAATCCACGCCGTGAGATTTCAACGCATCGAAACCATCCTGAAAGATAGCTTTCATTCAGGATTCCTGTTGTGGGAGCAAACTTTATCTAACAAAATGGGGCTTCAGATTAAACCCCTATCCTCTGAAGAAATTTGGCAAACTATTTGGGATCAATTCAATCAAACTACGCCCCCAGAGATTCCTTATTTAATAACCTTAGACGAACAAGGTTTGAGAGAAAAAGCAACCAGCGATTTCCACATCCGTCACCTACTGATTGAAAAAGAAGCATCTCTGCCATTTTTAGATCGAGCTTGGGTCAAACTGCAAAACCATTATATGGGGACGATGATATTCTCAGAAAAACCAGGAGGTTGGTTGGATGAATACAGTCAGTTGCGTTACCTTTGGGAAGTTTTAGCTAGAGAGCAAGTAGCAGATACAGAAATTATTTGCCAGCTATCCAAAGCGAATGAAGCACTAGCCAAAACTGCCTTACAGCGAATTACCAAACAATCTATTGTCAGTTCAGCAATTTCTGCCGAACATCACAGCGTAGACGTGAAAGCGCAACTCAATGTAGAGGATGCAATTGCTGCTCAAGAACAAATATTTCGCGGTAGCATTCCCATCCACTGTGCCGTTGTTTTTTTAGTTCATCGCCAGGAACGGCACAAATTAGACGAAGCTTGTCGCTATATTTCCAGTTGTTTTTTACGTCCTGCTGTGGTCGTGCAAGAACGGGAATATGCCTGGAAAATTTGGCTGCAATGCCTCCCTATTGTTTGGGAAAATCTCCTCACCAAACCCTTCAATCGCAGGTTGCCTTACTTTAGCAATGAAGTCCCTGGTTTAATGCCCCTAGTTAAAACAGCAACCGGAGATGAAAGCGGATTTGAACTGATTGCTGAAGAAGGTGGAACTCCTGTTTATTTAGATTTGTATAAATCCCATAAAAACTTAGCAGTTTTTGGCACAACGAGAGCTGGTAAATCTGTTTTAGTTGCCGGACTTCTTACCCCAGCACTGGCACAAGATATTCCCGTCGTGGCGCTGGATTATCCCAAACCAGATGGCAGTTCTACTTTTACCGATTATACCCAGTTTATGGGTAGCGATGGCAGCTATTTCGATATCAGTAAAGAAAGCAATAATTTATTTGAATTACCTGATTTAAGAAGTTTAGAGAAAGAGCAGCAAAAAGAACGACTCACCGACTTTAAAGATTTTCTCAAATCAGCCTTGTTTACGATGGTGCTAGGGACTAATGCCGTGGGAGTAGACCCGACGATGGTGAGCAATATCGAAAGCATTCTGACCCTGGCAATTGAAACATTTTTTGCCGATGACGATATCAGAATGCGCTACAAACAAGCGATTGAAAAAGGTTTGGGGACTCCAGAATGGTACGACACCCCAACCCTGCAAGATTTTTACAACTATTGCTCACCCGGCTATATTAATTTAGATGCTATTACGAACAACAGCACAGAAATTCTGGCTTCATTAGATCAAATTAGACTCCGCCTGCGATTTTGGCTCAATAGTCGGGTAGGGCAATCTATTAGTAAACCATCTAGTTTTAGAACCGATGCTAAACTGCTTGTCTTTGCTTTGCGGTCTTTAAGCAGCGAAGCAGATGCGGCAATTCTTGCCTTAAGTGCTTATGCTGCCGCCCTCCGCCGCGCCCTTAGTTCAAAAGCCAGTATCTTTTTTCTAGATGAAGCTCCTATTTTATTCCAGTTTGAAGCAATTTCTGAACTGATTGGACGGCTGTGTGCCAACGGGGCTAAGGCAGGAATTCGCGTTATTTTATCTGCCCAAGAACCCGATAGTATCTACCAAAGTAAAGCCGCTCCTAAAATCTTTGCCAACCTCACCACCCGCCTCATCGGTCGGATTCAAACCTCGGCGGTTGAACCGTTTATCAAATATTTCAAATACCCTCCGGAAATTATTTCTAGGAACTCTACAGAATCTTTTTTTCCTAAGAAAGAAGGTATCTATTCTCAATGGTTGCTGGATGAAAATAGCAAGTTTACCTTCTGTCGATATTATCCCGCTCATTGCTTGCTGGCTGCTGTTGCTAACAACCCAGATGAGCAGGAGTTGAGAACCTTATACCTTAACAAATATAAAGATGACCCCCTCACCGGACTGGTGAGGTTTTCAGAGACATATGTCCAGATGATTAAAGGCGAACCCCTGACTGGGGAAGCTGCTGCATTGCTAAAAGCAGCCCAAGAAAAAGCCAAAGTAAAACATTTACATAAAGTGGCTTAATTGCCACATTTGTTAGGAGGATAAGTCAATGAAAACTCGAACTAAAATTATAGCGATCGCACTCAGCGTCGGATTAATTATAACTGCCCCACCTCCCAGTCAAGCCAAGGGATTCGATTTCGGCAGTAACAATCCTTTCAGCAAGCTCTGGGAACAGTTTACCAGCTACTTTAATCAGATCCAAGAACGCTTGCAATCTGCTGCGGAAAAATTTGGAGAAGGCTTGCAAGCTGACATCCAAGCGGCGATGGAACAAGCAATGGGCGAATTAAATATCCCCGGTCTTGAAGAAAGCAAACAAGCGGTGGAAGAAAGCATTGCTACCAAAGGAGATGCCACCGAACGCAACGATGTAGTCGCCGCTGCCACCAACGGGGAAAAGGTTTGGCGAACCATTGTTGAAGCAACCGTTGCCGCAGGTACGGGGCCAGAAGGACAGCAACGCACGCAAGAACAAATTGAGCTAACTAAGCAATCTGTTGAGGCGACCCAACAGTTAGGGGAACAGGCTCAAAATGCCGTTTCAACTCAAGATGTTCTCAAAAATATTGCCAATCAAATGCCTCAAATTGCCTCGACGTTAGGACAAATGCGTTCTGACAACTTAATGGGTCAATTCAATACCTTACAAACCAATGCCATGTTGAAACAAATCGATGAAAAACAAGCCAAACAACAGGCAACCAATCGCCTGCATATGAATGGCCTCACGTCATACAACATGGAACTTACCGGATGGACAATGCAAGCGATCAAAATTGGTTCCAATCCCAATCAGTGAGATGAAAACTCCCATCCTCATCGCCGATTTTGCCGCAGGCGACCTGTTAGAAAATGCCGCCGGAGGTGGTTCGTTAGTCGCACAAGGTTTTGACGAACTGTGGCAAAACACCCTCAACGGCGGACTCTATGCCGCCCTGTGTCGGGTTGGCATTTTATTCGCTGTCGGTTCATTGGTTTTATTCATTGTGCAGTGGGGCAAGCAAATGCTTAACGGCGATGAAGCTAGAGCTTTTTCAGAATTAATTTGGCCTCTTGTGGTCGGACTTTTACTCAGCAATAACGGTGCGATTCTGGCTCAAAGCACCCTTGTATTGCGCGATTACATCAATTCCGTCAACAAGTTTGTTCTAGAGTTTACCGCCGCCGATGCCGATTTAACCGCCGCCTATCAACAAGCATTGGGTCACGCCGCCATGCAAACTGCCGTGGGGAGTGCGATTGAAGAATGCCGTTCCGCCAACCTCAGCAACGAACAGGTTGTGCAATGCCTCACCCAGGCTAGAACCGAGTTGGAATCTAAATTCCCCGAACTTTTCAAAGACCCAGACAGCGGCGACAGCTACCTGGGAGCCGCAGGTAGTTGGATTATGCAAGAACTGGGCAAAATCGACCAAGCAACTCAAGAAGCGCAGGGAGATGGCTTGCCTGGTATCGCCAACCAAATTTTATCGGGTGCATCCGCCGCCGTTGGCGCGATTTTGACCACTTTCGTCACTTCCCTGCTTTTAGCTCTGAATAACGCCTACCAATGGGGTTTGGAATTCTCCCTCCTACTTACTGCTCTGTTGGGGCCATTGGCTGTGGGTGGGTCACTTTTACCTTTCGGCAGCAAGGCGATTATGGGCTGGCTGACTGGCTTTTTTTCCGTCGGCATTGCCAAACTGTCGTTCAACATCATCTTGGGCTTAGCCGGACTCCTCATCTCCACCGCCCAAGCCAGCCAGCCGATGATTTTTCTGGCTTTTATCGGCCTGGTTGCGCCTTTCCTCGCTACCGGACTCGCTGCTGGGGGCGGTATCGCCGTGCTGTTGCAACTCAATAAAAGCGCTGCTTGGGCTAGCAGTGGCGGCGTCATTGTGATGCGTGCGGCGGCTAACAAATTGATTAGCTTTTTACCCAGGAGAGCATAAATGGCGAAATCAACTCCTACCCAACGAGAACCCTTGCGACTGCTATCCTACGGTCAATCCGTCTCGACACCTATCGCGGTGGTTGCCGTTTCCGGGCTGACTATCAGCGTCGTTTCCCTACTGTTGCAAATTCTCAATTATGGGGCGACTTCTCGTTTGGCGCACAAAGACCCGCCTTCACTGGTGCAATTAGCCGATGGGAATGTTATTACTGTCGCACCATTGGGGCCGCGCGATCGCACACCCGAAACGATCAAAAAATTCACCAGCGACGTACTCGTGACGATGTTCAACTGGGATGGAGTCCTCAATTCATCTACCACTACCACCCCAGTCCCAGACCCAGGCATTCCCATCAAGCTCGAACGAAAGCCCGGAAAAGTTACTACCTCAGCTTGGGAAAGCTATTTATGTGGAAGTTTTCTCAAAAGAGAACTTCCGTCTAGATCCTGGGTGCAATATCAGAGCTTATCGCAATATCTCTTTGATTTATCTCTAGGTCGTAATACACACCATTTCCTGCATGTAAAACATCTATGGTTTCAATATGCGAAATTCTATAAACTAGAAGTTTAATTTGCATTGCTAAAACCGATGGGCCAAAAGGTACGAGGTAAATTTTTTTCCAAATTTTGGACTTTAATTTACTTGCCACTCCAGTTAGGACTTTTTTAAACTCTTCTTCAGATGTTTCTTTAGAGCTAAAATCCAAATTCCCCCTTGAAGCTATATATACTTCTCCACGATCGTGAACTGACGCATGTGGATGAACTCCTTCATTTACAATAATAGTTAACACCTCTTCTCCATTATGAAGTGACAATACTCGATTCAGTTCGTCCTTGAGTTTATCATAGCCTAGTTTATTGAGGCATTCTTCAAGCAATTCTTTCATTTCTGTGTTCATAGTAATATAACCTTTTACCTGTCTATGTAAATTGGCATGTTTACAGTTTTTAAGTGATAAAAAAAAGCTTTTACTGCTGCTGGTACTATCCTGCATTTTACGGCGCGCTATAGCGTTCTACTAAAGCTTGAGCCTGTTTATGATGCTTTTCTACTAACTCTGGTGGAGATAGTACTAGGGCATTTCCCATAAAAGTATAAATCCAGCGACTAAATTCATGAAAAGAACGAGGAGGCAGTTTTACCACATAATCAACGTAACTATATTTTTCACTACTGTCTTTGGAACTAGGGTATACTTTTTGGCTATGATGACGGCTTTCTCCTTCAAGGATAAATGTTGCTACAGGGGGATAAAACCTCACTTTCACTTGCTTAAATTCTAATTTTTCCTCACGTTCTAGCTGTTGTTCATCCGGCTGACCAAGATAAATTCCCCAGCCATTAGACATTAACTTTAAAGCCAGATTAAGACTCTTCCACTGAGCTTTCTCACCTCTTCCTTTCAAGTCAATAATTCGAGAATAATTTTTGAAACGATCTACCCTTTCTACTGCTAAATGTTCTGTATTGCATTCTTCGTAAAGCAGATACCAAGCAATATTGTGGTAAAACAATTGCAGGGGATAAACTTGCAAATAACCAACTTTATCATTATAGGGTTCGCTGTTTCGATAAAGTTCAATTGATTGTCCAGTAGCGATTGCTTTTTCTACCAATTCCAAACCAAAAAATAGGTTATGACGGAATTTGCCTTTTGCAACTATCTCTTGTGGATCGGTGTAAATGATTGGACGATCAAGGTAAGCCCGCACAGGGTAAAAGAAATCTCCTTGCTCTTCAAAAACCAAACCTCGAAGGCGTTTTTTTATTGTTTGGTAAACTTGCCTTACTTGAGGATGTCCTTGATACTCTGCTTGGGATTGTAAGGAATTGAAGGCAATTTTCAATTCTTCTCGGCTCATGACACCAGTACCGAGGTAATAGCCCCAGCGATAAATGTGTCGCTCAAGAATTGTGTAGTTTTTCAAGGTTTCTAGATCTTTTCTGATAGTTGGAATAGTAGGATAGCCTGCTGGCAGTTCAATTCCCAGAGAATCAGCTAATTTTTGCAGTTGGGTTTGCACTGCTTCCAGCGCATTATGAGAATTTCCCGGTTTCGATTCTATTAGTAAGTCAGAATAACCTATACCGGGATGCTGCAATAGAGTAGCAATTATTAACATCAAACGTTGAAAAGCAAGGTAGTCTGAGTAAGAATGAAGAATGGGTTTTTTGGCCATAGCTATGTAACACTGCCTCTCATTTACATATTGACAGTACTTTTTAAATACGGATATTCATGTTAATATCCGTATTTTTTGGTGGAATTAAGCCACTATTGAAAAAATAGTGGCTTAATATCATAGAACTTGCCTTTAGTTAGGCTCGTTACTCTCCTTCTCTGAATTATTGTTGGTATCATCTAAGCGGTTATTAACATCCTGAAAGCACTTAAGCCAGTAGGTATTAACCGTCCCAAAGGTCAACCCGCTAACTGTCGTAACCGCCGCTGCCGAAGCATCTCCGAAAAGCAATAGAAGAACACCAACAAAGCTAACTAAAGCACTTGCCACATTTAACCCAATCAAAAGATTGAAACTCCAAGTAGCCTGCCTCAGCCGCTCTTGCTTGTAGAGAGCAAAGTGAAAACGTTCGCCACTTTTAGCGATTTGCTTACGTGTCATTTAAATGTGTTCCTTAGCTTGAAACGTCAAGGAACACGAGGTGTTTTAGAAAACATAAAATTTTTTAGCGATTAAATATCAGGTTCTCTTCCACGCCTCGTGTCTACTCAAAAATAAACGAAATTAGACCCAGTCGTCAATAGAGGACGGGTCAAGAACCTAATATTTAATCGCTGAACCTATTATGCGAAAAGTTTTGTGTTAATGCAATCATATTGTGATATCCATAAAAAGAATCACCTCGCCTCTATTGCTTACATAGTAATCTTTTCAGCCATTAGCTAAAATAATATAATTATTATTGATTTTATTGACAAATAGCTTTACTTATGATATGCCCGGAGTAATAATTAAGGTTTTGGGGTAACCGTACCCATCTGGAAAAATTTTAAACCCAGACTCAAACCCTCTACTAGCCAAAGTACGTCTTAACAGGGCGCTGTGGATCGAGAAAACCCAATTAGTCAGGGGAGTATTTGGTCTGCTTGGGCAGATCAATGGTGGCAAAGAACCCAGTCAACGCCATCCCTTCGGCGATGGCTCAAGCAATTGAAGCGGTTGAAAGTACTGCGGGTCGGCTTCCGGGGAATGGGGGTGCGGTTGGCTCGATCCAGTGTCAGTCCTCTTGTGTAGCGCCTTTGGGTCGCTTTGGGTTGAGGAGCGATCGCACAGATGTACAAGCTATCCTCAACCAAACCCCAGGAGGACGGGAAATCCTGTCAAAAATTGACAACAAAGAACCCGTCACAAAAGAAGCGCTACTCGCTGCCTTTCCCCTGGTTGAACAACGTCAAATCTGGGAATCAGACATCAAAAAGATCGTCGAACAAGCCGAACAAAACTTATCGGGAACACCCTTACTCGAACGAGTCGGTCAAATCTTTTTCGGTGGCAAAGCCATTCCGATCAACGCACAAATCTCCAACGTGCAAGGGACAACAGTCCAGGAATACGGTCGTCAGATAGCAGAGCAATACCTCAAAATCAATTTGACAGGTGGTTAGCATACCGTGCTGATTCAGATTCCGCGTCAAAACTTAGCGATTCTTCTGGGAATTATCCTCACACCTATTGCGCTCTGGGCTTTGATAAAATCTCAGGATAATTCCTTGACTCAATGGCAGGAAAGTACTGCCTTTCCCGAATTAATCGAGCAAGCGATTCAAGAAAATTACTCAAATCCCACCTTAGCCGATCCAGCCAAAATCAAACTCCTAAAAATTCAAGTCAAAAATCAAAAACAACCCATCTTTTTCATCGCCTTTCCTCCCGAACTATGCGGCATCGGTGGATGCCTCGTAGCTGGCTACATTCGCAATCACCAAGCGCAATACCGCCCCATATTTAAAAGTCTGCTTCCCACTCAGGGATTGCTCCCCCAAATTGAGACTTTACCTAACAACTGGAAAAACGAACAACCCTGCATCTCTATTACCACTACTGGGCTTGCCCAAGAGTCAGTCAGCACGCGATTTGACTATTGCTATAACGGCAGCGAGTTCGCCCTAGTTAACCAATTCAAACTTGAAGGAAATACCCATGTCAAACCAGCCCGTTGAAATTGTTAATCAACTTCAAAACCCCAATCATCCTTGGGGAAAATACACCAGCCAATTTCTCACACCTCAAGGTATATTTTTGCTAGGCGTTATGCTGTTTGTCTTTTTCCAAGACAAACTATCGGGTCGTAAAAAAGGAAAGCTAGCAACCAGCTATTTCGGAAATAGTCGAGAAATTGCTAAAGCCAAGAAGAAAGCCTTTCAACAAATCAAATCGCCCAAATGCGACAGCGCCTGCTTGTATATTGGCAAGCACAAATTCAAGCCCAATCCAAATATTAAAACCCCACCAACCCAGAAAGAAGAAAGCGGTGCTGTAACATTATACGTTCCCGACGTACAGCGAGGTACAGCCGTCATCGGCGCACCGGGGAGTGGGAAGTCTTTTTCTGCTATTAACCCAATGATTTACTCTGCCATAGATCAAGGATTTCCCATAGTTCTATATGATTTCAAATATCCCTCCCAAGCTAAAGTAGCAAGTTATGCCAAAAAGAAAGGCTATGACGTGCATATTTTTGCCCCTGGCTTTGGAGAAAGCGAAGTTTGCAATCCCATCGATTTCTTAAGGGATGAAACCGATGGAGAAACGGCGCGACAAATGGCAACGGTTATTAACAAAAATTTCAAATTAAATGCCACAGGAAACGAGGATGCCTTTTTTGGGCCAGCAGGAGATCAGCTTACCGAAGCAGTTTTAATGCTGACTAAAGGCACTCAGTATCCTGACATTATGATGTCTGCTGCTATCCTTTCTTCTGAAAAAGTTGTAGACCGATTAATGGCTGCTAATCTCAATCCTTGGATTCGGATTGCTTTTGGTCAGCTATTCTCCTCTGCGGGTTCGGAAAAAACCGTTGCTGGGATTGCAGGAACTGCATCGTTAATGTTTACCAGATTTATGAAGAAGAATACCTTGGGATGTTTTGTCGGTAAAACCACTTTGCCTTTAGATATTAAAGGCAAGCAAATGATTATTTTTGGCATGGACAGAGAACGCCGCGATGCAGTTGGCCCCCTACTGTGTAGCGTCCTACACATGATTGTAGCTCGCAACATTGCTAAGAAACGCCTTGACCCTCTCATTGTGGTCTTGGATGAATTAGTCAGCCTATTTCTGCCAGATTTATTCAAATGGTTGAATGAGTCTCGTTCTGAAGGTTTTTGTGGCATTTTAGGCTGGCAGAATATGGGGCAATTAGAAAAGTATTACGGGAAAGAGTTAGCTAAGGCAATTTTGGGAGCATGTGGCACAAAATTTGTTTTTAATCCAGGGGAGGAAGAATCTGCCCGTATGTTCTCAGCTTACCTGGGAGATGAGGAAATCAAATATAAGCAAGTTTCCAAAAGTACGGGTGGAGGTAAATCCAGTCGCTCTGTATCCGACCAAGAAAAGACTCGCAAGCTATTTGAACCTGCACAGTTTCTTAAACTGCCTCCAGGTAAATGTATTTTCATCAATCCGGCTTACAGCAATAAAGAGGAAGCCAGCGTTCCCCTGTTAAAACAGGTAAAAGTGCCAAAAGTTATTCAACAAATTGAGGGGAATAACTCAGCACAATGGGACAGCATGGTTATGAAACTGACCCAAAGAAGTACCCAAAGAAGACCTACTCAAGACGATTTGGACAAGCGAATTGCAGAAGTGGAAAAGCTATTTCCTTTGCCGCAGAAACCTGCGATGGCAGGTGCAGCCCCTCTCCCTCTTGATGCTTATAAAGGGTTTTTATGATGACCGATCAATTATTGGCTGAAATTGAACAGTTCAAACATTATCCCAGATGGTCTGTGAAATTTCCCGCTTGTGAAGAGGCTCATTACCATGATGGTATCCTCGTGTTTTCCTATAACCGAGAAACCGGAGCATTCTATTGCGATGGCAACCCCAGTACTTATCAACCGGAATTACTTGAAATCCGATTCGATAACGAATTAGTATTTGTCAAATATCAAAACCAAATCCTTTTAAATCGATTGTCATGTTCGACCCCAGAGTTCAGCAATTAAGCGATATTTATGCCAGACTCTTTGAAACTGTCGTTGAGCAGAGTCGGTTGTTAGCGCCGATTATAATCGATAGAGCGAATGGAATTACAACAGCGTTAGGGAAATCGATTCAGCAGCAAGAAACTCAAAAAATTGCCAAAGCTGCTTTAGGATTAATCGATGCCTATGGCGAGATGGATGGAAATGATACCAAAATTTACAAATCGGATGCGTTTGTTATCCGGCAACAGGGACAACTCATCGGCATACACCATCGACAAGACGAATTGACTGATTTTGTCAATCCCCTGATGGAATTTACCATCGGAAAAAATAACCAAGTTGCGATTAAAACCCCGCCCAAAGCTATGCTACCAGCTGAGAAAGAAGAATTTCTCATGGTTAGCGATCGCCTTGAGTCAGGTTTACCAGATCCTAAAACAGATTTGAGGGATTTAGCTGCGGCGCTTGGTTCTCTTGCCCCTGCTGGTACACTTTCTACTTTGGAAAGCTTTCGTCAAACAGAAGCTTTGGGTTTGCTCAATCAAATTTTGGAAAAGGCTAAAACCGATGAAATTCAAGTTGGAGATTATTTGATTAGTCGCAGGCGGAATCTGGAGGATGGGAAAGGGCAACTGTGTTTAAAAAAAGGCGATCGCGAGTTAGTTAAATATACGGTACAGAAAACTCCACGAGGGTTAATCAAACAAGTGGATAAACTCAACCTTACACAGTGGGATTGGCAGCAAATTCAATTTATTGCTAAAAATACAAAATCTCTCAATTCCCTCGATGGTAGCCTAGTCGGTTCCGTTGGGAATCAAGAAAGGTTACCTTTTGTTTCTCAAATCCAAGTTCCTCTCCACCCCGACCTTAAAAAAGCTTGGGACTATCTCAATGGACACGGCTGGTCTGTTAACACTCAAGCAGGAAACGACCGGATTAAAGCTACTTTAGAACAATCAAAAGGGCGGTTAAGCGTTGCTGAGCAACGAGAGCTTTATTACAAATGTTTGTTGCATCATCAGGAGCTAATGTCCGCTCCTAATCCTATACAGTTACCCTCAATTAAAGATGTGATGAAGGATTTAGAGCGATGGCGAAAAGAGGCAATATCAGCACATTATACTCCTATTCAACATCTGGTGATAAATCGAGAGAAAGTTGCTGATACTCAAGCGGAAATCGCCTTGTAAATTGCTTTGAATTGTTACAGCAATAAATATTAGCCACGTTTCTGGCAGGCGATCGCGGGCTTTTCTGGTACTACCTATCCGTGTATTAGTGGTTTGTACCGTTAGGTGCAATATCTGTAATTACTCTATTCCCAGTCTTCGTACCTTAGGCCGTTGATTCGACCAAATTCGCGGGTATTATGAGTCACAAGGGTGAGGTCGTTGGAGAGGGCAATAGCAGCAATTAGCAGGTGATTGGAACCGATAGGTGTTCCTACTACATCTAGCTGAGCGCGAACCTGTCCGGCAATTGCAGCAGCGTTGTCATCAAACGAGAGGCTGATGAACTGGCTAAAGAAGCGGTTTAAGTTAGCTAAGTTGCGATCGCGCCTGGTACTTTTATATGCTCCGTAATACAGTTCTGATTTCACAACCGAACAAAGCCGAATATCATCTGGAGCAAGATATTCAAGAAATGGCGGCAGTTGGCTCCACCGATGAGGTAGCCATCCTGTCCTCAATCCTGGAAGTGATGTAACTGGAGGATGGGGAGTCTCGTGCGATCGCATTTGATGACTCATCGCTCCAAGAAACAATTGTTTGTTGCCGAGGTTCCATACTTTAGCCTTGCTATCGCTTCGGTTAGGAACTACGAGGATCGATCAAGCGATCTCTGCCGATGAAACGCTCGAACTGCTTTACAGCCGTTGAGCAATCAGCTGCTTGGTAGGCGGCTTCACCTTGTTCGTAGGCAGTTCGATCTGAAGCACTCTGGTAGATAAAGATACCGCCAGCGGCGATCGCCATTGTTAGGACTAATCCAGCTTGCCAATTTTGATGCACCAATTACCAATATTTTTTGCAAGTATCGCTAACTGCTTTTTGCACAGATGTTTTTTTTGGCTCTACGAGTACAGAATGATACTGCAAGCGCTTGCAAGCAATTTCCAGTTCGGGTTTCTGCCGATCCTGTAAGTCCCACAATTTTACCTTGCCGTCATCGCCACCAGTAACAAGTAGGTGGCGATCGCGACTGATTGCCATTGACTTAACCAAACGCGAATGACCCCGAAACGGCGGATCAATTTGATTACCCTGCATGTCCCACCGCCTCACTGTCATACTGCTACTAATAATTGTTTTATCATCAATAAACGCTACTGAAGTGACACCAAATTCATTGGCTGTAAATGTTTTACCAATCTGCTGACCTCCCCACTTCCAACGGCGTACCTGACCATCTCCACCTCCAGTGATAATAGTTTGACCATTGGGACTAAATGATACTGAAGTCACACCATTGTTATGGGCAAAAAAGGCTTTAATCTGCTTACCCTGTTTTACATTCCACAGGCTTACTTTGCCGTCCAAACTACCGCTAACAACGATCGTACTATTGATTTTCCGATTAAACATAACTGCTACTGAACTTACACCTGACTTACCTACTGTCAATGGTTTACCAATTGACTGACCCTGCAACTTCCACAGGCGTAATTGACCATCACCACCCCCAGTGACAATTGTGTTGCCATCGGGACTAAAGACAACTGAATTGATCCCATTCTTATGTGCAGCAAGTGTTTTACCAATTGGTTGACCTTGCAAGTTCCAGATGCGTAACTTACCGTCGCTACCCCCAGCCGCAATAATATTAGAATTTTTGGGACTAAAGGCAACGGAATTGATACTATTATTAAGTGCAGCTAACGTTTGAAGAGTGGGACGCTCCTGGAACTTCCAGAGGTATAACTTACCGTTACTAATTCCAGCAGCAATTGTTTTGTTATCTGGACTAATGACTACTGAATGGACAATACCCTTATCTACTTGGAAATAATTGCTTTCTCTGGCGATATTTGTTGCTGTCTTTAAGCTGTCCTCAACTGGTTTAAGTATGTTCCACGGCAGCCAAGACTTGTTTTCACCCATTGTTTGAATAGCCAGGACGAGTCCTTCTAAAGGCTGTGTAGGAAGTAAAGTTTTTACTAATTCTGCTTTTTCTTGTAAACGTGAAACTTCTAGTTGATATAAAGCAAAAATAGTCAAACCATAGAGGGATGCGATCGCTCCAGCAATCATCACAATAATACGACGGCGTTTATGTCGTTTTCTCTCGATACTGCACTGGACAAATTCCGACTCAAAAGCATTTAACCAGTTATCTTTTTCTTCACATATTTGTTTGATTAATGGCAGGCGAGCATCGTTATTCCAAAGCAAGCGGAAAGCTTGTTTATCTTGCTGCTTTTGATTTGCCCATTGATAGGCGATAGGTGTCAACTCTCGTTGCAGCAGCAGATTTCTCAATTCCTGTTGTTTCCACAACAAAAGTTTTGACCATTTGTCAACTAAAATATCATCGGCAGGTTCTACATAATAGTTGCCTTCAATTCCTTGTCTTTTTACTAGCAAACCTGCGGCACAAAATCGAGCGATTACTTGCTTCACTCTGGTATTTTCTGGGTCTAGATATACAAGTTCATCATCTGATACTCGTCTGCGAGGCAATTCACCTCTATCTACTGCTACCATTCGCAGCATGACATTGCGAATTGTATTGGCGTAGGCGGGATCGTCCCTAACTAACTTCTCATATTCCCAGTCGGCTTTTTGAGTAATACTTTCACTAATTTCACCCAATTGTTTATCGTCTTCTTGATTAATCATCTGATTTTTCCTTAGATTTTGTCCGAGTTTATTTATATACTTGAGGATAAAAGGTGTAATTGCTTCGGCTTGATTCAATCTAGATTTTGTCAATTCTTCAGCGCCCAATAACATATTTAACTGACGCACCAGTGTGAGAAATAGCAGCTTGTCGTCATATAAAAATTTAGTAAATAATTTATAGCTATCTTCTTCAATTGACTCTAAGCTATCAGGATTCGTGTTTTCGCTGGGTTTGGAGGTTGTGCGTAATAGATTGATATCAAAATCAGGAAGGGGAAAGATATAGTCCCCTTGTTGATGGCCTTTGAGTTCTATCAAATCTGGGGTTTGTTTAGTAGTTTTCTTAGGGAGTTCGGTTTCTAAATAAAAAGAAAGTTCCCTGGCGGTAATCACACCATCCTGGATGAGGTCTGCTTCTCCATTCAATCCCCTGAGTAAGAGTTCTGCAAAGGGGGAGTGACCGGAAATATCTTTGTCCCGTTGTCCGAAGAGGGAATCCGCAGCTTTTTCGTCTGTTGAGGTGATTACCTGTCGAGCATAACCAGAAAGGTAGCGCTCATAGTTTTCGCGACATAGTTTTTGCCGCCGCACCGCCTCGCGATGACGTACCCGACGAAACGTCCCTGCAAAACAGCAATCAAGGATAATCAACAAATGACGGCAAGGCAGGTGAATCAGGGCGTCGTGCAGTCTTTGCATCTGTAGCCAGGTGCGTTTAGCACCCCATTGTCCATCTTGGGGTACTAAATAGCCCGCTAGCTCATCTGTATTGTTCTGTACTTCTGAAGCGATACCGTGACCTGCAAAGTAAAACAACAGGCGATCGTTCGCTTCAATTTGCAGTTCAGTTCCATTGGTTAAACGCAGTATTTTATCTTCAAAATCTTCTAACAAATCGTTCAGCCGCGCCTTAGTTGCATTTTCATCCAACAATAGGAGAACTTCATATTGGTATTTTTCTTTTAGGAGTTTCGCAAGTTTTTCCGCGTCATTAACGGCTGTTTCCAACTTCCGAATACCGTTGGAATACGCATTAATGCCGATAACCACAGCTAGCGATCGCTTAATTTCAGGCATAATATCAAGTCTCTTAACATCGGTTCTGTCAAAAAATGCTTCTCGACTCCTCTGTTGCCTCCCTCTCCCTTGATATGAAATAGGTGTTCTTGTAATTTTTCATAGTCTTTCCTCACACTAGATGTTGATTTTTTACTAAAACCTGACTGTTTTTCTGCCGCACTGGTTGTTGCTGGGAAGTGTTTTTCCACACAGCAGTTAAGCCAACTGCTCCTGCAATCAATAAGGCAATCAAACTAATAACTACGCCATTTACCCGTGCAAAATTTTTATTCGCAGCGAGCGCTGTCAGAGATCGGATAATCGGATTTTGTCTGGGATAAAGTGCTTGTGCCAGTGCCTCTAACCCCGCAGGATGGCTAAAGTAAGTCAGGTGGTCGCAAGCGGTATCTGGTAGTACTATTCGAGGTTTAGGCGAGCGTTTTAAGCTGACACTTTTGATGCTGGTAACAGTAACGGCAATATCATTAGGTTGGCTAAAAAATGTCCAATCTACAACTTTATCTACTAACGGATCGAATAGTTTATGAAGCAGGCGCTGTAGTAGAGGCGATCGCCCAGCGTCTCCTGTGGAGAATCGCTGATTTGGCTGAACTTCTGTAGCTCCTGGAACAATCGACCTGTCACCGGCAATAATTGTATAGAGAACGTGAGGATCTGGGCTGGCTGCCAGTTGTTTGAGACAAGCAGAATCTGGTTGCATTTGGTCTAGCGAATAGTCTTTTTCTTCCAAAAAGTTGAGTAATTTAGCGACTATTTTCGTAGGCCAAACAATTGCCGAAAGTTGATTTAAGCCGATACTAAGAGCGGTAAAAATCCAATCTTGCACCCCAGGCCAAGGTGAACCAGCATTTGGCGTGCCTAACATAATTAAGTGTTGCACAACTCGATTTCCCCCTTCTTGTTCGATAAACCATCGAGAAACCAAACCACCCATCGAATGAGCTACGATGTGCAACTGTTTCCCGTGTTTTGGTTTTAAACCTACTGCTTGCAATCGTTGTTTTAGGTGCCGCGCATTTTCTTCGATTGTGGTTTCGATATTCTCATAGTCAAACGTCAGGACAAGGTCATACAATTCTTGAAGAGGTCGCTGTTGACCGCGAACTTCTACGGTAGCTTTTCGCACGCTGGTCACCATGTTTTCAGTATCGCCGATAATGCCATGTATGTAGAGGATGATTCGTTTAGCTTTAGCGACTCTAGCTTGAATTATCGCTTGATTCTTTTGGTAGATTGGTTTATCGTTTTCGTCAAAATCTACGGCAGCTAAAATTGGATACTCAAAGGGTCTTCCCAGCTTCGTGCTGACTAGCTTTTCAAAGAAAATCCGAATCGAACCCCGCAAGCTGCGATCGCGAGATGTTGGGTTGACTAACCGTTCTATAATAATTTCTGTTTTTCCATCATTAGTTCTTTTAGCTCTTCCTAATGGCAAGAAAAATTCGCCATCATAGGCAAAAGGCAAAATATGCTCATCTTCAGCTAATTCTTGATTAACCAGCAACTTGAGAGGCGATTTTGGCGTCACCACCCTGTAATCTTCTACCTGACTTAATTCCAACGCACTCAATCCTGGATCGTTGCCTAGACCTGTGGTAAATTGAAATGGTTGAGAAATATCAGATTCTTGCCGTAACATTGCCGGTACAATGAGATTTCCTAAATCTCTACTCGCTTGCGGTACGGTGGTAAGATTAACTTTTGCTTTTAAATTGGGATGGGATTGTAACTCGACTAGACCATTTTGCAATAAAGTGCTGCTACCCGCTTGAATTTCCTTAGCATCCTGGGGTCGCACAATGGTAATTGTTACTTCTTTGGTCATCCAATCATCATAGTTGCCTTTAGCTTTCACGGCTTCGCGAGTATTAACTGCATCCATTAAACGATTAAGAGTTCCCTGGTGTCCTCCTACATGACGTTTGGTTTGAGGTAAAGATAATCCATCTTGCTTGAGCAAACTGGCATCAAATTCTGTAGTGCTGATCGTTAGCTTTAAGATATCTTTGTATTCAGTAATACCTGCCTGAACAAATCGTTCTGGAACTTGAAACAGCAGATCGGGAAAACTGCTTTCCTGTTGGTTTGGGTCAAGGACAATGCTACTGTCTCGATCGAAGAACGGCACATCTACTGCAAAGCTTTCTGACAGCACCAGAACGTTGCAGAAAAGTTGGCGATCGCTATGATTGGTCAGCTTAATTTGAATATTTGGCGGTTGCCAATCTCCATTTTCATAAGTATACTCTATCCGCATCTCTGATGAAGATATTTTTCCCTCGTGCTGAATTGATTCTTGTCGCCCAGAACGGAGGATAATTTCCATTTCTACATCATCGGTTTTAATCCGACTGGTAGCAGGAGTGGCAAGTTGCAGAATGTTATTCCACCGAGCGATATTTTCTAAACGAATAATGACTAGACGGGCATTTTCTTTAGTGTAAGTTTCCCCATTATTTGTTTCAGGAATTGGAGCAACTAAAGGACGGTCATCTTCAGGATGGGTAATCCAATATTGACCGTTTCTGGCTAGCAGATGGTAATGTGCATCCTTAGCTTCATCTGCTTGATGTAGATATAATGACGGTTTATTACCTAGTGCGGCTGTTAACAGTTCTTGTTGCGCCAGTTCTACACCAGGCAAGTCATTTTCATCGCCTTTAATGTAAATTTTTAACCGAGGCAATGGTAGACTGGTTACTACTGCCCAATAGCTTTCGTTTTGATGTAAGCGATCGCTACCATTAATAATCTTTACCAGACTGTGGTTTGGTAATACCTGAATGACTTGTGCTTCACCTAAAGCTTGTGAAAGTTGGCGTAATGTTTCCGGACTACTCCCTACAGGAAAAAATGCTAATAAGGTATGTTCGCAGTCAAATGGTTTAGGAATACCGTGGATAACACCGCCATCAATTATCCAACTATTATCCTTTTTACTGTGGGTTAAGGTGAAGTATATAGGACGTTCTTGAATTGCACCACCCAAGAAATGTCTGTCTAGATCTTCTGGATCGGATGCTTCAACTTGCGGCGATTGTTCTTTGACTTTACCGCTGACTAAGGCATTAATATTTCTAGCTAAATCTCGATAAGTTATGTTCCCATTGGTGCGGTGCATTGTTTGGAGTAAAAAGTAGGAAAATGCTCCTCTATGTTGACCATCTTCTGCGAGGTATTCTTTGGCTAGTTCGTAGTCTCGACAGGCGGAGAATAAAACGTGTTTTCCTTGCGGTAATACTAGGCCAGTAGTTTTCTTTTCCAGATTGCGCGAAGAAGTTAATAATTCGTTTAATGCTGCTTCATCTTTAGCGAAAATAAAGCTGTTTAAGGGTCGTTCCCGCGAGTCTACTACTGCGCGACGCACGGTTACTTCTGGAGGTAAATCTCTAGTTCCCGAACCGGAGTGACAGCAGTCGAGAAAGATAATGACGCGAGGATTATTTCTTCCAACTTTAGAGATGAGATAGGCAAGTTCTTTATCGGCTAAGTCTCGACCTGATTCTGTGCGGCTATCGTAGCAAACTAAGGTTTCATTTAAACGGTCTGCTTCTAATTCCCAGAATTCCTCTGGGGCTTTTTCTTGAGCGCCATGACCGGAGTAGTAAAACAATACAACATCATCGCTATCAGCGTTGCACAAATGCTGCTGAAATCCATCAATTATTGCTTGACGTGTGGCATCGCTGTCTAAAAGTATCCAGGGTTGGTCTTCGGGTTCTACCAGTTGCCATTCGCTGTCTTTTACAATTCGCTCCCGCAGATAATCTTCTACGGCTTTAATGTCGTTAATGCAGCCTTTTAATGGCGGGACTTGTGGAATTGAGTCGGGATGGTAGTTGTCAATTCCAACTAATAAGGCGTAGATGTTCTTAGTCATAATTACCCTGGTTTTTTAAGTTGTTTGGATTTTTTGTTAATGACTCTTGGCGAGTTTCCTAATTTTATATCTTGCACCTGGGGTAGCCCGCACCCTTCAGGGTGGGGCTACACAAACTAAGCCTGCCTACGTAGGCTGGAAAATAGGTTTATAATCCCAGTTCTAATCGGGTTGCTGTGCCGACAATACCATCGGGGGTTAAACCTTTTTGCTGTTGAAATTGTTTGATGGCGTTTTCGGTATCTGTGCCAAAAACTCCATCAACGTTGACGTTGATATTAGCTTTGACCAAGGCTTGCTGAATTTTACGCACATCATCACCTTCCATAAAAGGTTGATTTAGCCGCAATATCCTGGTGCTATTTGTTTCTCCAAAACCGGCGATGGGCGATTGATTAAGTCGTGCCAAAGTAGTTGCACCGCAGTCACCATCTTCTGCAATGCGATCGCTAGAATTATACCGATTCCAAAGTCGCTGAAATGCCTTGACCGCAATGTTGCTAATATCCGTTCTTCCCCCGCCTTTATAATCGAAGTGAGGCGGGTCGCCGCGCAAAGGTCGCCAGCCATGTCGGATAAAATAAGGTTCCCAACCCCTTGGATCTTGCACGTCCAAAGCCAAACCATCTTCGTGATTGCTAGTACTTGGACGCGCTGCGATCGCAATCCCACACCGCCCACTTTTATACTGGTTATACAGCATCAATTGCTGAGGCAGCGTTCGGTAGGCGGAATTGACGACCAATGTGCGACCCCGATCTGCGATCGCACGCGCCAATGCTGCTTTAGCTTTTGGCTGAAGAAAGGGATTGACAGCCGCACCATTTTGGACGTTTAAGTCAGCAAAACTCACCAAACAACCGGGTTCAATATTGTTCATCTCCTCGATGATTTGTTTAGAAAGACCGCTCAGTACAGCGGTTGAGCAACCTGGTGCTTGTTGGACTTTAGTTCCGAGACTGCGAGTTGCTTCATCTTGCGCCCGACGCACTTCTTCAGGGTCGTTATTAATCTCGTTGATATCTTCGCAAGGCTCGATAGTTTCTGTGCTTTCTTGTTCTAAATAAGTATCTTGATTCATAGATACCTCACAAAATTTTTGTCGAAAAAAATCGATTGCTACTTGACTTCTCGCACGCTAACTGATACTTATATCCCCCAAATCTCCCTTAAAAAGAGGAACTTTAACTTCTTCGGTTCCCCCCTTTGCAAGGGGGGTTAGGGGGGATCGGATCTGTAGCATCAAGACGGGAAAATGATATTATCTCGGTGTGGCAAAAACTTGCGTCCAGTAGTGTTTGAACTTAACTTTGCCTGTATCTTTGGCTAGGAAATAGTAACCGACGCCTATTTCTTGCAGTTCGGGTTTGAGGATATTGGCACGATGTCCGGGGCTATTCATCCATCCTTTTACTGCGGCTTCTGGTGTAGACTGACCCCCAGAAATATTTTCCGCCGCCCTGGAATATTGATAGCCTGTCGCTTTAATGCGATCGCCCATCGTCCCGCCATTGGGTTGGGTGTGACTAAAATAGTCTTGCAGTGCCATATTTTGGCTGTTTCTGTATGCCGCAGTTGCCAACCGAGAATTAAATTTTAGATCGCGCAAACCAGCTTTTCTGCGCTCTATGTTAGTCAGTTCAATGACGCGATTGGTAAAGTCTTGACTCGTTTGCAGAGGCATGACAAGTCTCGTTCCCGGTTCAATATGTTCTGGATTCTCTCCAATCGCGTCGCGATTAAAGTCGTAAATTAGCGTCGATAACTCCTCATTTTCGTAAACTGTCTCGGCGATCGTTGCTAGCGTTTCACCTGATTGGGCAGTATAAGATTCGTCACAGGTAGTAATCACGCTCTTCTCCTTTGTACAGTTGGATTTTATTGTTTATTAGGCTGTTTGAAACTTTGGTAAAAATCTACTTGTTCATCATCCTAAATTGTTTTGTTGATTGCTTAATTCATCATGAATTTGTATTACTCTGTTTCTGGTTTCGTCATTGTATTCAGTTGTACTTTCAGCAAATTCTCTGGTTGTATTCAGTGGTACTGGCACTAATTGCATTTGATTGGATAACCTTCTCCACGACGTTAAAATTGGTTGAAAAATTATCCACGGATAAATGCTATAATCAAATATAGTGTTAACAACACGTTCGATCACTTCAAACCTTGCTGCTTCAGAGATAACAAAAGCTAAAAGTCCCCATGTTCTGTGTTGCCGGTCTTGGGGGAGAGTTGTCCAGCGTCTTGATTGAATTGCAGCATTTCCGATTGAATCCAAAGACAATTCAGCACGTTCCATGTTTCTATAATTTACATCTTGGATTGTGTCCCATCCGTTAGCATTTATATCATGTGATTCGTTGTTTGAACCAGTTAGATATAAATTACTGCCATCAACTCTAATCCATGCACTTCTTTCTTGATTAAGAGTTACTTGCACGGCAAAATTTTCTGTTGTTGTTCTGGTTGCCATAAATATGGTTCTTAGCCCTGCGATAAAATCACTGAAAGTGTCAAATCCTAGCAATGTATTGGGAAAAGCAATTAGAAAAGGAGGCCACATAGCATTGTTTTCTGGCAATTCAGAAAATATTTTTACTCTGTTGTGTTGGGCGGCCTCGTTAATAGCATCTTTTAAATCTTTACTAAGTTCTGGTTTCTTGGAGTTGTCGTTTACCTTTTGTGCCTTTGTTGTGAGAACAGCTGCTGTTTGTTTTCTGGTATTCTTACCTTTTGCTGCCTGGATCAGTTCTAACCCCTGTTGCTGCTGTTGCTGTGGATTAAGCCACCAGTAGAGTCCTACGCCTGCTAATATTCCCACTCCAGCTGCTGTCGCCAGTGCTGGCAGCGCTGGTATTGCCGCGAGGGACGCAAACATACTTGTAATGGAAAAGGCTGATTTGGCGAATATTCCTGCTATCCCTGCCAGACCCATCCACCCTGAAGCCAAGGTGACAATAAGTGGATCGTCAATAACCAAATCCCTTTTCTGAAGCCGTGTTGTCAAATCGGAAGAACGCAGGGTAGTTGTTACCGTATCGTACACATCTTTAGACGGAATAGTATTACATTCACAGTGGAAGTCTATTCCCTCTGGTGCCGTCATCGACATCAGCCAATATCCTGGCATTGGGTCTTTAACTATAAGACACTGAATCGAAGAACCGTACATCATCACCAGTAGATTTTTCTCATTGACCTCGCGATTATAAACAGTTCCATCCGGTGCTTTAATTTCCAGTACTGCACCAGTTGGGAAATCAAACGATTCATCATTTTTTGTCAGGACTGCATAGAAATAGGGCGCTCCTTCATCGATTTTCATCTTATGGCTATGGGAAGTTTTTTGCTTTAAATCGTGGCTGTGACAAGCGCAATGGCAGTATGAATTTGCACCTCGTAATTGATGCCAGCCTTGATGGGACAAAATAGTCACCCATAGTTGCCCTTTGTTTTCTCGTCCCTGATGGAAGCAGTAAAGCTTGTTATTAAACACTGCTAAAGCTGGCGTTCCGGATGTTCCGCGATCGCTCAATTTTATGTCCGTTGTCCAGCTATTGCCATCAAACGTGGTGTACCACAGCCAACCCTGGTCACCCATGCCCTCATGGAAGCAGTAAAGCTGACCGTTAAACACTGCTACGGCTGGCGATTTGGATAACCCAATATCAGGCACAAACTGATCCTTAGACCACCTGTTTCCGTCAAAAGTGGTATACCATAGCTGCCCTTTGAATTCCCGTCCCTGGTGAAAGCAATAAAGCTTGTTATTAAACACAACCAACGCTGGTGTCCCAGTTGTTCCATAATCGCCCTCGCCGCGAGCGCTCAATTTTGTGTCCGTTGTCCAGTTATTGCCATCAAACGTGGTGTACCACAGCCAACCCTCATCCTTCATGCCCTCATGAACGCAGTAAAGCTTGCCATTAAACACTGCCACGGCTGGCGATTGGGATAACCCAATATCAGGCACAAATTGATCCTTAGACCACCTGTTTCCGTCAAAAGTGGTATACCAAAGCTGACCTTTTAATTCCCTTCCTTGGTGGAAGCAATAAAGCTTGTTATTAAACACAACCAAGGCTGGTGTCCCAGTTGTCCCATACTCGCCCTCGCCGCGAGCGCTCAATTTTGTGTCCTTAGACCACACCTTGCCATCAAACATGGAGTACCACAGGTTCCCATCATCTCCATATCCCTCATGGACGCAGTAAACCTGACCATTAAACACTGCCACGGCTGGTGATTTGGATAACCCAATATCAGGCACCAGTTCATCCTTAGACCATCTAGGCAATGGTCGTCTTGTTTCTGGATGAAGCAGATTCAATTGTACGCCGCTTATCAAAGGAAAACGCGAAGAAATGAGATTAGAGACTAAAGCACGAGAAACGTTTTCTTGCTTCAGGGAACCAGCATTAAAAAAGTCGTCATTGTCGATCGCCCAAACCATCGCGCCTGCCAGATCTTTCTCGATTAAATAACTGACCTTATAACCGAGTGATTCCGCATCGTCATAAGTAATCCACTCGCCGTTTTTACTGTAGGCGTAAGGAGTCAAAGTAGCTTGATCCCACCCTCGTTTCAAGTCACCACTGGATAGACGCTCAAGGATTTCGTAATAAGCTAAAAATCCAGGTGTTTGAGTTGCTTTTCCCGCAGCACCTGGGCCGCTATAAGGCTTTCCAGGCCCATTATCGGTATCGGTAAGCGGGCTGGTTACTTTAAAAGTTCGACCGTAAGTAGGCATTCCTAAAACCATTTTTTCCTTGGGAATACCACCTGCTAGATAAGCTTCTACGGTATGTCTGACGCTAAACGTTCCTCCGGGAGTAGAATCTTGTAATAAGGGTGCGTTAACTCCCGTAACTTTATCGTCAGGAAATGCGCCGTGATAGTCGTAGGTCATTACATTGAGCCAATCGAGATACCCGGCACATTGGGCTAGCCAAGCAAAGAATTGTTCTGATGTTTTTGCTTCTCCTTTTTTAATCGCAGGTGAGGCTATTGTTAATAGGAGTTTTTGCCCTTTATCGTTATTAATGGCGCTGCGAAATTCCTTCAGAAGGGCGAGGAAATTATCGTAGTCGCTATCTGTGCCACCTCTCGCGCGATCGCCTGGATATTCCCAGTCAAGATCGATACCATCAAATCCGTATTTATGTGCGTATGCGATCGCCGAGTCAATAAACTGTTTCCTCCCAGCAGCAGAACTTGCCATTTGGCTAAACAGTTTATAAGTAAAAGTGCCGATGCCGTTAGTATCTTGAGGATCGTTAAAACTCCATCCGCCAATCGACAGTAACGTCTTGAGATTGGGATTTTTTTGCTTTAATTTCTGGAGGGCAGGATACAATACCGTTTGGTCGTTCCATTCCACGGGTTCGATTTTATAATTACCCGTCAGGCGCGGATTTTTCGGATCGACACTCCTGGTAATAAAGCCAAAGAATCCAAAGGCAAAATTGATGTGGGTTAAAAGTGAGGGGTCAATTTGGTCTGGTAAAAACTTTCCTTTCCCCTCTGGACGGTATTGCGCCCAATTTTCATAGTAGCCAACAAGTTTATATGCCATTTTTTTCCACCTGGATGGCTGTGTATTAAGACTGGACAAGGGTTTGAGTTAATTTTTATTCCGACTACCTTGCTTCTATTTATCTATGGGTGGAAGTGGGGGGATTTATGCAGCGATCGCACTAAAATCTCAGCCAGCTTTGGCACAATTCATATCAGATATCTGCCGAAAATTGATAGCGCCAATTTAACGCCCGTGGCTGACGATAGGGTTGAATCGAGGCTGGTGTGCATTCGTATTGTTCGCCCCGATGATGATAGCGCCAATTCAACGCACGCGGCTGACGATAAGGTGGAATTGGGGCTGGTGTGTAGTCGTAGATGTGACCTCGGTAAATGAGCTTCATATCCGCATACCTAGATTTGATGGTTTAAATAAACAGCGATACTTGTGGCGAAATATGGCGGGATTGCTTACGCGATGGCTGATGCGATCGCTGCAATTATTGATGCTTGATTAACTGTGTAATTAACACCGCGATACTTCAAATTCACCGTTTCTTGAGAGCTAAGTTTTAACGGCAAAGATTGAATTTCATAACTCGCCCCGCGATACTTAGCCGTTATTTTTGTTGCAACTTTATCAAAATTTTGAGCATTTGACTCGTAAAAATTGCCCCGATAACGCAGAATCATGGTAAAAACTCCTTGAAAACCGATTTTTACTCGGATTACCTTGCTTCTATTTATCTATGGGTGAAACTGGGAGGATTTATGCAGCGTTCGCCAGTCATCACCTTTGTTTCTTGCTGAGATTTCTAGTTTCAAAGCAACGATTTTTCCACGAAACCCGGTTTCTTTGCGCTACGCTTCAAAACAGAACCAACACCCAATACACCGAATGCCAATAAACCAAACACAGAAGCAGGTTCGGGTACGCTGCGAGTAACTTTAACTTGAGTAATTTGGCTACTCCATCTGCTGCCCAAATTGGGGTTAGATTTATCAGCAAAAGCTTGGAAAGTCCAGAAGCTAAACGGATCGCTGGGATCGACCGCAGTAGCGCTGAAGCTGCCCCAAGGTTGAAGACCAAAACCAGGATTTATCTCCGGAGTATACCTATCTAATCCCGCTTTCAACAGTAAAGGATTGCCGAATGTTGTGACTCCATTTGTTGTTTGACCCAACACAGCATAACTGCTAACAAATTCATTCTTTCCTGTACCGTCGATACTAATCCCACCGGAACGGTTGAAACCAATAACAACATCGCCAAATTGGTTAGCAGCAATCGAAGGCAAGAAGTAATCGTAGTCGCGATCGCTAATAGTGCCAGACTGAAGTACGGCATTAGTTCTTTCATCGATTTCGTACCAACGAATGCCACTGCGCGGCAGAAGACCAGCGTCCGCTTCAACTCCGATGTTGTGAGTTACCCAAAGGCTATTACCAACTTCAAAAACATTGCTACTCAAACGAGTATCGATCTCGGCAATCCGCGAGAAGGGAGACGGCGGGGAATCATCTGGAACCTCAATCGTTGGCAAACTACTGACGAAGCGAGGCGGGGAAGAATTATCTGGAACCTCAATCGTTGGCAAATTACTGACGAAGCGAGTCGAGGAATTTGGCAAACTACTGGAAACGCCTACAGAATTAGGTTGAGTTGCCCAGTAGGGAGAGGAATAGTTATCCACTTGAATATCAACCCCAGGGGAAATGCTTGCCAAACTGCTGCCAGAATTCAATACATTAGAACGCTGGAGCAAATTACTGGGTTCCCCTATTATGTAAACCGTAATATTAGGTATTAGGCGATGGTTGATGCCAAGCAACGCAGCACGATTATCTGAAGCACCAAAATCCAATGCTGGCTGAATACTAAAACCATATTGGGAATTATCTAAATCCCCCAAAATTTTAGCATTGGCTACAGTTGGTGTTGGCGATAAAAGGTCAGCTTTTGGAATAGATGCTACTGAGACGCTTTTACCAGAACCCAAACCATCCACACGATTTGATGACAGATACACGCCATCAGCATCCAAGCCTAAAGTCGGATAAGTTGCCAATCTATCTGGTTCAGGCGAATCGTAATCTATAATTTCCCAATCCCCCCAGTTGGCAGTTGTAGGGGAAGAAGTGGAAGTATTGGATACCGTCGCAGGCATATTAATTTTAAAACCCGTCCAACCCGCAGTTGGATTGGAAGAATTTGATACTGCCAGCAAGAAGTTGTTGGTAACCGTTGTCACATCAGATTCCCAGTCATATGTCGAAAAGCTTTCTATTTCTGCGGCAAACCAGCGCCCAGTGGCAACGTCATACACTACTCTTGGTTTATAGGTCAAGCTATTTGTTTCAATGCCAGCTATGCCTGTCCAAAACTGCATATCGCTTAGCTGTTGCAGGCGCGTGCCAGTTGTTTTGTCGTAGACAGTAAACGCACTGTTAGTGAATTCAACTATTTGATTAGTTCCCACCGCGCCACTTATGCTAGAAGGGATACTCTGGGTGACGCCTGTGAAGTTTTTTCCAATGTTGAATGTAGCCGCTTCTGCGCTTATTGAACAGATACCTAAAGTAACTGTTGTAGCGATAGTTGCCGATGCAATAATTTTATGAAAGTATTTCATTTGTCTTAATTCTCCAACTATCTGAGAAACCCGCTTTCTGGGATAACACCTTTGCCAAACCGAAAAATGAACCAATTTGTAGGTTGGGTTGAGGTACGAAACCCAACGCAAAAGTTGGGTTTCGCTTCACTCAACCCAAACTAGGAAGGAATGGCTTTCTTCTTGAAACGCGAACTAATCCCAAAAGCACCCAAAGCAAAGACAGTACCAAAGATAGTATTAGGTTCGGGAATTTGCTTGGTGGGAGTTACCTTGCCTGCCAAAACATCATCTACATAGCTGGCATAGGTTGACACGCGGGTATCAATGCCTATTTCTCCGAAACTAGAGTTTCCGACATTATCAACATCAGGAGGACTTGAGCATCCAAAGTTAACGAAATTAAAACCCAAGCATGTACTAATCGATGTCACTCCCGCAATTAACCCATTGATGAATGTTGGTCCTCCATCATCACCGGGGGCTGAAATAGCTTCTTGCAGACCCAACCCTAAATCGGGAATACCAAGAACTCCAAAGGCATCATTTTCAGGTTTTCCATTATCAAAATCGTATGCTAAGACTGCGCCGGGAAGTATATTAACGGGAATTACGCTACTCAAAATTTCCCCTGGAGCGTCGTATATATTTTGACCAGAGCGCTTATTTTGGCTAGAAATAGTACTTCCTAAATTGCCTTGTCCGGTATCACCATACCCAACCTTAACGCCGACTTGACCAATTTCATCAGTATCCCGGTAAATGTCATACCGTTGGGCTGCTTCAGGTGCAATAGATGCTAGTTCCAAAATTGCGATATCAGCACCAAAGGATTCTATATCAAAAAGACCGCCCCATTCGGGATGGATAAAAATTTTGGCAACATTTATAGAAACAGTACCTGTGGGTAGCTCGAAAGATACTGGAAGTACGTTATCGAGATTAGCGCCAAAGTCAGTAAAACAGTGGGCAGCTGTAAGAATGTGCAAGCCTGTTGGTAACAGCGAACCCATACAATCAGAAATTCCGTTTCGATTGACATCTAAACTGACAACGCCGTCATAGCCAGTACCGGGTTTAACTATGTAATTGTTGGGGTTGCCTGCAAATACCAACGCTTCAGCTCGATGGTTGATTTCCAGGGCTGTGAATGCGCCTACTGCAAGGATTGCAGCTTGTGCGATCGCAGATAATCTCGATGTTTTCAAAGCTTTGAGCAAAAAATCAAATTGCATGTCCTGTTTCCTTTGTAAGCTAAGTATTGCTGAGGGCAGGCAGGATGCCTACCCTACAAGAGTTTTGGGAAGGTCTATTTATCTAATGGGTGGAAGGGGAGGTGATTTATGCAGCGATATGCCTCCGGCACGCTGCGCGAACGCCAAAAAAATTTCTCAAATCCATCGTGTAATTCAGTAGCGTAGCGATCGCTACCAAGTCGCTATCCGTAGAAGAGGGGAACTGCTAAAGCGCGCGATCGCTATGACCTCAATCTACAATTCGTCAGTTTGATGTAGCCAATTTTGCACAAAAAATGATACTTTTTTAGATGCTGATGATAGCGTATCTGTCGGAAGTTTTAGCTCGTTCTCTAATTGAACAATAAAAGCATTGGTTAAATCTTGCTTCACCCCCGTTGCGGATTCTTTCAGTTTAATTTTGTCGTTAACTTGAGACAAAATCAAGCATAATAAATGTTTGCAGTGTGACTCCAAGCACTCATCTAAAGACTCTTTAATTCTTTGTAAATCCTCTTCTTTATCAAGAGAGTTATCTGGATTAATTAAATTCCATTTTTGGGCAAAGTCGCTTAAAATGTTTTTAGTATATCTCGCTATATGTCGAGCAACTTGATACTGCTTTTGTAATTCAGGATATTTATGCTTGATTGCTGCTGCAATTTCACTTTGAGTTAAGTTTAATCCCTGCCAAAGTATCAACATTGTTTGTCCAGCTTCCGGAATAGCGGCAAACAATCCCGATACAAGTAACCGCACTTGTTGCGTCTCTTCCTCCTGAATCGCAACATCCCAAAAAGTAGGCACGGGATCGGACAGATTACTGTAGTCTTCTAGAGGAATAATTTGCCCGGTTCGGTAGTTGCGCGCGGCTTTTATACAGAAAGCCAGCATTTCTTTTATTTGATCCCCGTCTGTTGGGGAAGCTGGTAAATTTAGCTGATGCAGCCGCCGATTGTAGTATTCGGCAATTTGTTTCAGATGTTGTTGGGTGGGAGGTTCTAGACTGGAACTGCCAAGGCTTTGTTGCGGCTGATAAATTTCATTGAAACATTTCCAAGCTAGTGTGTATAAGTCAATTTGCTGTTGGTTAATTACCTCAGATGCTAAACCTTCTTTGAGTTCTTTATTAGTCAAATTTTTTAATAAGCCATAATCGCTAAACTTTCTTCGCTTGGCTTCTAAGTCTTGTTGATAAATTTTATCTCTGACAAAGCGCCATATTGCTATTTTAGCATAACCTTCGATATTAGAACGAGGATGTTCTAGATTATAACTTTTGAGCAATCTTGCTGGCTGGTTAGCAATTGATGAAGCTATCTGGAAGTATTCTTCAAGGGGGTATTTATGGCGGAGGAAACTAAATTTTTGGTAGCTTTTGTGAGCCGCCCAAAGACAAGCTTCTTGTAAGTAAGCTGATAGGTGTCTTGAGGTGTTTATAATAGAAATGTTTAGAGCTTGGGAATTGGTGTCTCGATTTCCCGGATCGCCGATTTTGGTGCTACTTTCCGTTTGATATCCATCTCTGAGTTGTTTAAGGAAGTATCTGGCCCAAAATTCTTCTTTAGCTTCTGGATCTGATTGCACTAAACTTTTCATGTGCCGTTCTAACTGTGGGTCTGCTTGCCACATAGATTGACAAGTACTACCGCGATCGCCAAAGCTGAGAAAAGTTGAGAATTTTTGAACGATCTGTTCTCGTTGTTTCATGGAGTTCTCCTCTTTATTAAGTAGTTTTACTTAAAAGCAACCCAGACCACCCGATTCCAAGTCGAAGGATTCTCAATCAGCTGACTCCATTTAAAACTTTTCAACTTTTTTGAAATAGGCAAGATTGTCAAGTTAGTTTCAACTTAAGCAATTGCTTGGTAAAATATTGTAAAGTTGCGTTTCTGAGTAACTATACTCAGATCTTGCACCTACCCGATAAACAGCCCCCAAATAAATTTGGGGCTGAAAGCTTAAGTGAGCTAAAGCTAACTACAATCAAGGTTTTAACCCGTTTCAACGGGTTTTAGCTTTCAGCCAGAAATTTATTTCTGTTGGCTCTGGTGCAAGATGTAACTATACTTAAGTTCGGGTTCGGCTCAAAAACGTTTTGTATCAGTAATTACACAATTATGACACTCCAAATGAAGGCAATCTAAGCTTCAGACTCGCTTTAGGTAGCACTGATGAAACAGCAAAAAGCAAAACGGCATCGGGGTGTTGTACTGACCCTTCACGGCTGGGACAAACTGCAAGCTGCGAAAGCGAAAGTGGAACAAGAGGAAAATGCTGGCGATCGCTTTACCTTGGAAGAAATAAGCGATCGCACTGGTTTAGCCCTGCACACTATTTCTAAAATATTGGGGCGATCGGAACCTGTAGACAAAAGTTCATTGCAGTCTATCTTCCAAGGCTTTGGGCTAGAGTTATCCCAAATTGACTACAGCCGACCTACCTCACCATTGCCAGAGTTAGAAACTCGCCAACAAAACCCACAACAAGATTGGGGAGCAGCTATCGATGTTTCCGTATTTTACGGTAGAAAAGAGGAACTAATGCAACTGCGACAGTGGGTATTAGAAGACCGCTGTCGCTTGGTGGCATTACTAGGAATTGGTGGAATTGGCAAAAGCGCTCTTGCGGTAAAGCTAGGGTTACAAATTCAACCAGAATTTGAAGTGGTAGTGTGGCGAAGTTTGCAAAATGCTCCACCTCTAGAGGAATTACTAACAAGCTTACTGCAATTTCTGCTGCCAATTCTGCAAAAAGACGTAATATTGCCCAATAGTTTGGATGGAAGAATATCAAAATTGATGGATTGTTTGCGCTCCTCTCGCTGCCTATTAATTCTAGATAATAGCGAAACCATTTTAAGCAGTGGAACTCCAGCAGGGCAGTATCGAGAAGGTTACGAAGAATACGGTCAACTATTAATGACAATTGGAGAATCACCTCATCAGAGTTGTTTGATTCTCACATCTAGGGAAAAGCCGAGAGAAATAGCCTTGTTAGAAGGAGAGAAAGCCAAAGTGCGATCGCTCTTGCTCAAGGGACTTAATATAGCAGAAGGTCGAGAAATATTTCGGCATAAAGGACAGTTTATTGGTTCTGAGATAGAGTGGAGTCATCTGATCGAACACTATGGGGGCAACCCACTAGCATTAAAATTAGTAGCAGCAGCAACTCAAGAGCTATTTGATGGCAGAATTGCCGAAGTTATTAAATATGCTGAACTAGGAATGCTAGTTTTTGAGGATATTCGCGATGTTTTGGATCGGCAGTTTAATCGGTTATATTCTATAGAACAGGAGGTAATGCTGTGGTTAGGAATTAACCGAGAACCACAGTCAGTATTAGAGTTAAATGCAGACATTCTTACCAGCAATAATAAGCGATCGCTGCCCAATGCTATTAATTCCTTGTTAAGGCGATCGCTAATCGAGCAAAGCGGTAATAAATTTAGTTTGCAACCAGTAGTGTTGGAATACGTTACAGAACGGTTAATTAGAAAAATTTGTGCAGAATTAACCCAAAAACAATTAAATCTTCAAGTTCCTCTACCAGACCTGCAAACTCATGCTTTAATTAAAGCGACTGCTAAAGACTACGTTTTGAAGATGCAGGAACGGTTGATTTTGCAGCCCTTAGCCGAGCGTTTACTAATAGAATTAGGCGGTCAGCAACAAATCGAGGCGCGGTTTCAAGAATTGCTTCAGCAACAGCAGGAACAAGTACCCATACAGTCAGGATACATGACAGGAAACCTGATTAATTTATTAGTTTATTTGAAAGCCGATCTGCAAAAGTTTAATTTTTCCAAATTAATTGTATGGCAAGCTGACTTACGACGAACCAGTTTAAAAAATGTCAATTTTCAAGGTGCAGATTTAGCCAGATCGGTATTTGCAGAAACTTTAAGCGGTGTTATAGAGACAGCCTTTAGTCCCGATGGCAGTCTATTTGCCACCGGCGATGTAGAAGGTAAAATTTGCTTGTGGCAAGTTGCAGACGAGCAACAATTACTGACATTAAGAGGACATATAGGCTGGGTTTGGGCGCTCACTTTTAGTCCAGATGGTCGGATGTTAGCTAGTGGGAGTTCTGATACGCAAGTACGACTGTGGGATGTGCATACTGGGGAGTGTTTGCAAGTATTAGAAGGTCACACAGATTGGGTTTGGGGAGTTAGCTTTAATCCCGATGGCAGAATGTTAGCTAGTAGCAGTTCAGACACTACAATTCGCTTATGGAATGTGCTTTCAGGACAGTGTTGCCGAGTGTTAAAAGAGCATACTGGTGCTGTAGGTTCCGTTAGATTTAGTCCCGATGGTAAGGTGCTAGCCAGTGGTAGTCACGATACCTCTGTACGGTTATGGAATGTGCGAGATGGTCGGTGCTTTATGGTGTTGCAGCGACATACTAAAGGAGTGCGATCGGTTGCGTGGAGTCCCGATGGTTGCACATTAGCTAGCGGCAGTGAAGATACTTCTGTGCAATTGTGGCAGGTAAAAACTGGAGAACGCATCAGAACTTTGCAAGGACATAAAAGTGGCGTATGGACAGTCAATTTCAGTCCCGACGGTAACACTTTGGCAAGTAGCGGTCACGATACTTTCGTGCAGTTATGGGACGTGCAGAAAGGACAATGTAAGAGAACTTTACAAGGGCATAGCAGTTGGGTACATTCGGTTAGTTTTAGTCCCGATAGTCAGCTTTTGGTGAGTGGGAGTGTAGACTTTTCGGTGCGGTTGTGGAATGTGCGATCGGGGCAATGTCTAAGATTATTGCAAGGGCATAAAAGCGGCGTATGGACAGTTAATTTTAGTCAGATTTACATTTCCAATATAAATGATATTCCTGTTAGTAATTTTCAATTATCAAACAAAGTCAAAGAAGATAGCAATAAATTTACGATTAAAAATAATTTCCTCCTAGTAAGTGGGGGATCTGATGCTCTTGTGCGATTGTGGAATATAGCTTCAGGTGAATGTTTTAAAACCCTACAAGGTCATACCAGTTGGGTTCGCTCTCTTAGCTTTAGTCCAGATGATAATACTTTAGCTAGTAGTAGTTTTGACCTTTCTATTCGCCTCTGGAATATCCAAAACGGACAATGCGTTAAGATATTGCACGGACATACCAGTGGCATTCGCTCTGTAAGTTTTAGTCCAGATGGTCAGACTCTAGCAAGTGGTGGCTTCGATCTTTCAGTGCGCTTGTGGAATGTTGCAGATGGTCGATGTTTGCAAATATTACAAGGGCATATTAGTTGGGTTTTTGATGTTAGTTTTAGTCCAGATGGTGCGATTATTGCCAGTGGTGGCGATGACAACACTATTCGATTGTGGGATGTCCGAAGCGGTCAATGTCTCAATGTTTTGCAGGAGCATAATAGCGCTGTTTGGTCATTGCGTTTCAGCCCAAACGGTCGGCTTTTGGCTAGTGGAAGTTTTGATTGTTCGATTCGCTTGTGGGATGTGCAGAATTGGCAATGTTTAAAAGTATTGGAAGGACATAAAGCTGGACTTCGTACTGTTAACTTTAGCCCAGATGGTCGGATTTTGGCTAGTAGCGGTAATGACTGTTGCGTGCGATTGTGGGATGTAGAAAGCGGAAAGTGTCTGAAAGTGTTAGAAGGTCATAAAAGTGAGGTTTGGTCAGTTAGTTTTAGTCCGGATGGCAAAATTTTAGCTAGTGGCAGTCAGGATGAAACGATTAAGTTGTGGGATGTTCAGACAGGCGAATGCGTGCGAAGTTTAAAATGCGATCGCCTCTATGAAAACATGAACATTGCTGGTGTAATTGGGTTAAATGAAATTCAGAAAACTTCGCTCAAAGCATTGGGAGCAGTGGACAGCTAATAGAGGTGAGGAGATATTTGATGAAATTGCATCTACTCTGCTTTTGGCTTTTTAATAGTGATTCTTTGTTTTATCTGTTGAATGCCAACGCACAATCAGTTTGCCTCTCCCGTACATAAAGTGATAGATTTATCTAATCATATGATGTCAAACATATAAGAATTTATTTTTTAAGTATTCTTAGCTGGATACAAAATCTAGATTTTTGCTAATTCACAAGTAGTCAAAAATGTCAAGCAATGCGCTTGTGAATTTTTTCGGCTGATTTTTAGCAGCAGCTTTCCGACTTGCTGCATAAATCGAGTCAAGCAAGACCCATTAGATAAATAACAAGAGCGAACCAGATAGCTAGAAACTCTCACCCCTGGGACTAATTATGTCAAAAATTGTCTCTATTCACTCGTATCGAGGCGGCACGGGCAAATCCAACTCAACAGCCAACATTGCCACAGCGATTGCCCGCAAAGGTTATCGAGTTGGGATTGTCGATGCTGACATCCAATCTCCTGGCATTCACATTTTATTCGGCCTTGACCAAGAAAGATGCGATCGCACCCTGAATGATTTTCTTTGGGGGCGTTGTGCGATCGCCGATGCTGCCTACGATGTTACCTCCGTACTGCAAAACGTGGCAACTTCCCGTAGCGGTATTTACTTGATTCCTTCTAGCGTCAAAGTCAACGATATTTCTCGCATATTGCGCGAACGTTTTGATGTTGAACTGCTATTAGATGGGTTCGGTGACTTAATTAAACAGCTTAAACTCGACTACCTGTTTATCGATACCCACCCTGGTTTAAACCAAGAAACTTTAATATCGTTGACCACTTCTGATATTGTCTTATTTATACTGCGACCCGACCAACAAGATTTTCAGGGGACTGCTGTCACCGTAGATGTAGCGCGCAGATTGAAAGTACCTAAGTTGTTACTAACAATCAATAAAGCACTAAAAGAATACGACTTCGAGCATCTGCGCCAACAAGTCGAACAAACTTATCAAACTCCAGTGGTAGGAATCCTTCCAGAGTCAGAAGATATGCTGCGACTTGCTAGTAGCGGCATATTCTGCCTGAAATATCCCAACCATCCCATCAGTCAAGCAATAGAGAGAATTGCCAAACACATCATGTGTTAAAACATTTCAGGTTTTAGAGAGGGCATTGGCAAGTTTTATTGAGGTTGAAAATAACCGGCTATGACAGAAGTTCTGATTAAAGAGTTGAGTAATAGCGATATTAACTGGATGACCGCAAATGGTCGTCAACAACAAGTTAATCGAGGTACTGTGCTGATTCGCCAGCAGAGGAACATTGATACCTTTTACATCGTGTTGGGAGGCACTTTGAGCGCTTCGATTAAAAGAAATCAGGAAAGTACTTTAGCTAGCGCTTTTGCCGCACTTGAAGATGATACCGACCTGGAACAGGAAATTGCTCGCTTTTCTAGTGGGGAAGTGCTGGGTGAAATGGCGTTTTTGAATATTAGCACTTCAGCGATCGCAGTTAAGGCGATAGAAAATTCAGTTGTTTTAGCTTTACCTCAGAATAAATTGCTAGAAAAACTGGGAAGAGACTTGGAATTTGCTAGCAGATTTTATCATGCGATCGCTATCCTTCTCCTAGACCGTTTTGAACGGTTGATTAAAAAATTTACGCGGCGTCAGAATTTAAAAATTCCACCGCTACAAGACGTTCCCCTACTATTTGGCGAACTAAACGACAGCGATATTGACTGGATGATTCAACACAGTATTGTTGAAGAAATTACCACAAATACTATCTTAATTCAGGCGGGGCGTTCCGTGGAAAATGTTTACCTGCTGCTGCGGGGAAGTGTGTCGGTTTCCTTCACCGAAAATAGCAACAGTTCTTTTGCCCGCCTTTTTTCAATTCTAGAAAACGACAGCGAAAACAACTCCTCACCCGGATACGAAATTGCCCAAATTACCAGGGGTGAAATTATCGGCGAAATGGCGCTACTCGATATCCGGCTGCCAAATTATACTTTCAAAGCGAGGGAAAATTTACAAGTTTTGACAATTAAAAGACAACAACTATTCATCAAACTCCAGCAAAACCCTGCTATGGGTTCTCGCTTTTACCGCGTAGTTGCTATGTTACTTTCGGCGAGACTTCAAGGACTGATTAATCGATTAGGATACGGCAGAAGTGCCTATCGGGTAGGACAGAGGCTAGCTCAAAATTCTGAATATTCTGATGAAATTGATTTGGACGTTATGGACAATATTACCTTGGGCGGTGCCAGATTTAATTGGATGCTTAAACGTTTAAAAGTTAGTTATTAGAACGCAGGAAGGTTAACTTATGCAGAGCAAACAGAACAAAATTTTTTCTCAAGAAGCGCTAGATCGCTTATCTTCACCAGAACAACTCGACCAAATGATGCAGGTGGTTAGCCCCAAAGCTTGGTTACCCCTGAGTACAATTGGCTTTTTAATTGTCGTTGCTGGCACTTGGAGTGTAGTTGGGCGAATTCCCCTGACTGTAAATGGTCAAGGCGTGTTAATTCAACCCCGCCGTGTAGTCCAATTTCAAGCACCTAGTAATGGTCAATTGATGAAGCTGAATATCAAGCCGGGAGATCTAGTTAAAAAAGGTCAAGAAATCGGCACAATTGATAAATCCACCATTCAACAACAACTAGAGCAAGAAAAAGCGAAATTAGCTCAATTGCAAGGACAAAATCAAGATGCGAATAGACTGCAAAAGCAACAAATTGCTCTCGAATTAAGAACGCTTAAACAACAACAAGCAGACTTAGAAGAAAGCTTGCGGCGAGAGTCAGTAGCGCCGATGCTGCGCCAACAAGCGATCGCAGCACTAGAACAAAAACGCCAAAGCCTTGAAGAAAGCCTGCGCCGAGAACAAATTACCCCCATCCTGCGCCAACAAACGCTGGCGGCGCTAGCGGAAAAACGTCAAAGCTTGGAAGAAAGCCTGCGGCGAGAGCAAATTACACCCGTACTGCGCCAACAGACTTTGGCTGCGATCGCAGAAAAACGCGAAAGTTTTGAGCAGCGAAAGCAACAGATTATATCTTTAATGCAAACTCTACAACAGCGCTTTGAAACCCGTAGTAAACTGTTTCAGAAAGAAGGAGCTATTAGTCAAGATGTCCTACTGCAAGCCAGACGGGAACTCTTAGACGCTCAAACGCAAGTATCGGATATCGAAACGCAACTAAAGGAACTCGACGTTCAAAAAACCAATAGCGAACGAGATTACCTGCAAAACCTGAATCGGATTAACGAAATTAAAAACAACATCCATGAAATCGCTGTCCAAGCAACCAAGACAGAACAGGAATACCTACAAAACCTCAATCGAATTAACGAAATCAAAAACAATATCCAGGAACTTAAAGTACAGCGAACTAACAACGAACGGGAATACCTGCAAAACCTCAACAAAATTGACGAAATCAAAACCAAAATTAAAGATTTGGAAACCCAACAAATCAAACTGGCTCAACAAGATCTAGAAAAATCGAACAATCAAACTAATCAAATCCAGGAAGTGAAACGCAGAATTGCTCAGCTAGAACTGCAACTATCTGGCGAAAGCAGAATTATTAGCCAATATGATGGCAAAATATTAGAAGTTAGCGCTGCTCCCGGTCAAGTTCTCAATCCTGGAATGCGTCTGGGATCGCTAGAAGCGGAAAACCCAAATGAAAAAATGGTCAGTCTTGTTTACTTAGCTGATAAAGATGGTAAACAAATTAAACCAGGCATGACCGTACAAGTTACTCCTAGTATAGTTAAACGCGAACGCTACGGCGGCATTGTGGGAAAAGTGACGCAAGTTTCCCCTTTCTTGGTAACTAATCAAGACATGTCGGCAATTATCGGTAACGAACAATTAGCAAACAACCTCGCCGAAAATGTTTCCCGTAGTGGTGGCGCACCCGTGCAAGTTTATGTGGAATTGGAACGAGATCCAAATACTATTAGTGGTTACAAATGGTCTTCCTCCGATGGACCACCGCTTAAAATTTATGCTGGTACTACGGCACAAGTTAAAGTACAAATTGGGCAACAAGCGCCCATTTCTTACGTTATTCCTATTTTCAGATCTTTGACTGGTGTTTATTAATTTCAGATTGCAGATTGCAGATTTAAAAGAATCTGAAATTGGAAATTGCCTTAACGAATTACCTACTGAATTATGACTTTATTTGCCATGAACAAACTATTACCAAAACGCCGACCGACGCGCGTCCGTACCCCTACACTTTTGCAAATGGAAGCAGTTGAATGCGGTGCGGCTGCTTTAGGAATTATCTTGGGATACTACGGTAGAATTGAACCGCTTCCCGAATTGCGACGGGAGTGCGGAGTTTCGCGGGATGGTAGCAAAGCTTCTAACGTTCTCAAAGCAGCTCGACTTTATGGTATGGAAGCTAAAGGGTTTAAAAAGCCTTTTGAAGACTTAAAAACAGTTGCGCCTCCCTATATTGTCTTTTGGAATTTCAACCACTTTTTAGTAGTAGAAGGGTTGAGAAAAAATCGGGTTTACCTTAACGATCCGGCTTCAGGTAAAAGGACAGTTTCTTTAGAAGAATTTAGACAAGCTTACACCGGAGTTGTTCTAATTCTTGAGCCAGGATCGGAGTTTAAGAAGGTTGGGAAAAAACAAAGCATTGTCTCGACTTTAGGTTCCCGCTTGCAAAGTTCTAGGGGAGCGATCGCATTCTGTTTGATAGCAGGACTATTACTCACTATCCCCCGTCTAGCTGTCCCCGCATTTACCCAAGTTTTTATCGATGAAATACTCGTAGAAAACCGGACAGACTGGCTCAGACCTTTAATTTTGGTAATGCTATTTGCAGCGATCGCACAAGGGTTACTCGCAAAACTGCGACTTTTTTACCTGCGGCGACTTTTGCTCAAACTTTCTGTTTCCATGTCAGGACAATTTCTCTGGCACACTCTACGCTTACCAGTGGGATTTTATGCCCAACGCTTCGCCGGAGAAATTAGCAGCCGCAGTCAACTTAACGACAAAGTTGCAGATATCTTATCGGGAAAACTTGCCACTACAGTCATCGATGCGGTGATGATGGTTTTCTACGCTTTAATTATGTTCCTTTACGACTGGGTATTGACAAGCGTAGCTATTGCTTTTGCCGCTTTAAACTTCTTCTCCTTGCAATCTTTATCCCGCAGTCGCGTCGATGCTAACACCAGACTTGCACAAGAAAGCGGGAAAGTTGGTGGAGTCGCAGTCGGTGGAATTCAATCAATTGAAACCGTCAAAGCCAGCGGTTTAGAATTTGACTTATTTTCTAAGTTTGCCGGATACTATGCCAAAATGCTCAACGCCCAACAAGAATTGGCATTGCCCACTCAAATCCTATCAACATTACCCACATTTTTGACAGCTTTAGCCACAGCTTCCATCTTAATCATCGGTGGCTTTCGAGTCATGAACGGTGGTTTAAGCATTGGGATGCTCGTCGCTTATCAAACTCTCACCCAACAATTTCTTGGTCCCGTAAATAACCTCGTCAATTTTGGCAGTACCCTACAAGAATTAGAAGCAGATTTAAACCGACTCGATGACGTATTGCAAAACCCCGTTGACTCGGAAGTAGAGCAGGGGAGCAGGGGAGCAGGTGAGCAGGTGAGCAGAGGGGCAATTACCAATTACCAATTACCAATTACCAATCACCAATTACCCTCATTTCAACTTGAAGGCTATGTTGAATTACGCAATGTTAGCTTTGGTTACAGTCGCTTAGAACCCCCTTTGATTGACAAGTTGAGCTTAACTTTAAAACCCGGTCAACGGGTAGCGCTTGTAGGCGGTAGCGGTTCTGGGAAATCGACAGTTGCTAAACTTGTCACCGGACTTTATGCAGCTTGGGAAGGAGAAATTTTGTTTGATGGCGTTGTGCGATCGCATTATTCCCGCTCCATACTCGCCAACTCAGTCGCAATGGTCGAACAAGATATCTTTCTCTTCGCTGGAACAGTGCGGGAAAATCTCACCCTTTGGGATTCAACTGTACCAGAAATAGACTTAGTACAAGCTTGTACAGATGCAGCAATTCACGACCTAATTTTAAACATGCCAGGAGGATATGATGCTGTCTTAAATGAAGGCGGAACCAACATGAGTGGAGGACAGCGCCAACGCTTAGAAATTGCCAGAGCTTTAGTCAGAAATCCGGCAATTTTAGTACTAGATGAAGCAACCAGTGCGCTAGATGCCGAAACAGAATTAATTATCGATCGAAACCTGCGACGACGAGGTTGCACCTGCATCGTAGTCGCTCACCGTCTCAGCACAATTCGCGATTGCGATGAAATTATTGTCCTCGAACGAGGCAAAGTTATCCAGCGAGGAACTCATGAAGAATTACGCCAACAAGAAGGAACTTACGCTCGCTTACTCGGCACAATGGAAGGATGAAAGGAAGCTATATTTAGATCTTTCACTTGCCCGTTCAACCGCCAGGGAATTAATTCCCTGGCTAATAGCAAAAGTCCTCTCAAGAGGACTCCAAGATTATTAACTCGGCACAATAGAAGGATGAAAAGAATGGCACAGTTGTGCGCGCAAGGGAAACGGGAGGCTCTGCCTCGGTTATCTTTCCTCTGCGGTTCAATAAAAATATTCTTCACAACTCAAATGGTATTCCTATATGGTTAACCTAATCCAAAAACCCAATCAAATCAAAGGAAACGAACTACTATTATTGAACGATCCGCAAAAAGTGTGGATAGTTCAATCTGGTTCCTTAGCCGTTTTTACAACCTTATTTGAAGGCGAAGAACCAAAAGGAAGTCGCCGATATTTATTCACTGTAAATGCAGGCGAAGCATTATTTGGCGCCACACCCAAACAGCAACGCGGTATTCTGGCAGTAGCGCTGGAAAAAACAGAATTAGTAGCGCTGGAATTGGACGGATTGGTAGTAGGTGATGAGGAAGCGATCGCTCTCATACAAACTTGGATACACCATCTAGGAAAATCCCTCATCGCACACAATTTAACCACACCAGATAACCCAATACAAACAGATGGAGAACAATACCTGTATTTGCAAAAGGGACAAGCCTTACAAACCGATCCAGAAACCGTTACCTGGGTAAAATTACAACAAGGCGAAACCTCTTGGATGGGTATCGAACAACTAAAGTTAGACCCAACTTCGCCAATATTTCCCCTCGCACCCGGAATGTGGCTGCAAGCAGAAGAAGAAGTTGAACTGCAACTGATAACTCAAAACCAACAATCTGTCCAATTACCAATTACCAATTACCAATTACCGCTCGCCCAATTACACGACTTTTGCTTCCATTACTTAAACTTACTAATAGAGCGGGAAAAAGCAGCACAATGGAGGCGATTTCAACACCGGGAAAATCTTAACCTTCAAATAGCTTCAACTGCTTTAGGAGAGTTAACGGGAGTATTGCACCCTCGCAAAACCGAGGTATTTGAACAAGGAACGCCGCTATTAATTGCTGCTGGTGCGGTAGGTAGAGCGATGGGAATTACAATATATCCTCCCGCGCAATCGGAGGATCTCAGTCGGGTGAAAGATCCGTTGGAAGCGATCGCGCGCGCATCCCAATTTCGCACCCGTCGCGTCTTACTCGTAGGAGATTGGTGTAAACGGGAATATGGCGCTTTATTAGCTTACACCCGCGAGGATCGAAGACCCGTTGCATTATTACCAGAAAAAGGCGATCGCTATATTTTATTTGATCCAGTAGAGCGAACTCGAACGCGAGTCACACTAGCGGTAGCACAGACGCTTTCACCAGAAAGTTTCATGTTCTATCGACCTTTACCGCCATTTGTGCATCACGCCGTCGAACTATTTCGATTTGGAACGAGAGGTTACGAAAAAAACATTATCGCGGTAATTGTACTGGGATTATTAGGAACGTTGTTAGGGATGGTGACGCCGCAAGCGACGGCGATATTAGTAAATGATGCCATTCCTGATAGCGATCGCATCTTATTATGGCAAATTGGATTGGTGCTAGTTGCTACAGCCATTGGCAAGTCTGCATTTGGCATGGCTCAGGCAATTCTGTCACTGCGAGTAGAAAACGCCGCCGATAGTTCCTTACAGCCTGCGGTTTGGGATCGACTGTTAAAATTAAAACCAGCATTTTTCCGTAGCTACTCTTCAGGTGACTTGCTAACTCGTTTAATGGCAGTCAGCCAAATTCGCAGTCAACTTAGCGGAGCAACGCAACGCACATTATTGAGTGCGGTATTTTCCCTTTTGAATTTAGCGCTGATGTTTGTTTACAGTTGGCAACTCGCTTTAGTAGGAATGGGATTAACTCTAATAGCGGTTATTGTTACGGTGGTATCAAGCACACTTTTAGTCCGCAAAGAACGACAGCAGGAAGCAGGGGATGGGGAAATTAACGGACTGACAATAGAACTAATTAACGGAGTATCAAAGCTGCGAGTGTCCGCCGCAGAAGGGCGAGCATTTGCAGCTTGGGCGAAAAAATACAGCCACCACATCAAACTAAAAGCTGATATTAAACGCATTGATGACAGCGTTTCGGTGTTTAACGAAGCGCTGCCTTTAGTAAGTTCCATCCTGCTATTTTGGTTTGCGATTTTGTTTATAGAAATGGCGCAATCAACAGGCGATAGCGGACTAAATATGGGGACATTTATAGCGTTTAATTCAGCATTTGGCACTTTTATTTCTGGCGTAACTGACTTAAGCAATACTGTGACTGATGTCTTAGGAATTGTACCCTTGTGGGAGCGAGCAAAACCGATTGTCCAGGGTACGCCCGAATCCGATCCAACTAAAGCAGATCCCGGTCGATTAACAGGTAAAATTGTTTTAGATCGCGTTATCTTCCGCTACCGAGAAGATGGCCCTTTAATCCTCAATGATGTCAGCATCCATGTAGAACCAGGGGAATTTATCGCCATAGTTGGCCCATCAGGAAGCGGGAAATCAACAGTATTTCGCCTGTTATTGGGATTTGAAACCCCTGCAAGTGGGACTATTTATTACGATGGTCAAGATTTAGCAGGATTAGACGTTCAAGCAGTAAGACGCCAATTAGGAGTAGTGTTGCAAAACGGTCGAATTAACTCTGGTTCAATGTTTGACAATATCACCTGTGGCGCGTTGGTAACATTAGAAGAAGCATGGGAAGCCGCGCGAATGGCGGGGTTAGCTGCTGATATCGAACAAATGCCGATGGGAATGCACACAGTTATTAGCGAAGGTGGTACGAATCTTTCTGGCGGACAACGACAACGGTTATTAATAGCCCGTGCAATGGTTGTGAAACCAAAGATTATCCTAATGGATGAAGCTACCAGCGCTTTGGATAACCGCACCCAAGCTATTGTGACTGAAAGTTTAGATAAATTAAATGCTACCAGAGTAGTTATCGCCCACCGACTGAGTACAATTCGCAATGCTGACCGGATTTATGTAATTGAATCGGGTCGTTTAGTCGAGGTAGGTTCGTTTGAAGAATTAGTTTGTCGAGGTGGCTTATTTGCTCGATTAGTAGCGCGACAATTAGAGTAATATAACAATAATTACTCACCCAACTTTCTCTTTCTTCTCTTCCTCTGCGTCCTCTGTGCCTCTGTGGTTTGTTAAAAAAATGCTCTTTCACAACAACTCAAATGTAATTACCATATAGTTATGAAAACTTTCGCGCTCAGATTGAAGCCAGAACAAGATTTGAAAAAAAGCCTGAAAAACTTTGTCGTCGCCAACAATATTGAGGCCGGATTTATATTAACCGCCGTTGGTAGCCTTCAACAGGCAACAATTAGATTCGCCAATCAAAATGAAAGTAACGTCTTGCTTGATAAATTCGAGATAGTTTCTCTGGTTGGTACTCTTTCAGTCAACGGAATTCATTTACATATTTCTATTTCTGATTCACAAGGGATAACTAGGGGAGGGCATTTAGTTGATGGTTGTTTGATTTATACAACGGCTGAGATTGTTATAGGAGAAAGCAAAGATTTAATCTTTTCAAGAGAACTAGACAAGCAAACTGGCTATCTAGAATTAGCAATTTATCAAAGATCATAATTTGTATTTTATTAAGATTCCGATCCGAATCTTTTTAAGAAATTGGGACTTACGCACGACGGGGCCAAAAGCCGCCTAACTTGGCAGCGATGTAGAGACGTTACATGTAACGTCTCTACATCAAAACGGTTTTTCCACAAAACCGGGTTTCTGTTTGATTCCAGTTCAAAAATGTTGATTACAGATGAATGTCCGTTGCCGAAATATTATTATCGTTTAATGATATCGGTTAACCACAACAAAATTAGCAATATTAAGCATACGACAACTAAGCCGACGCTAAATTGCATAGTGTTATCCATATCTGACGATTGCTGCATAATATAGAGCGGTTTTAACATAGCAGCAAAATTCTCCTTTAAGTTGAGAGCGATCGCCTGTCTAATACTGCTCTAACCTTCAATTAATAATTTCACTGACTCTCTACTTTCTTTAAGAGCAGTCAAGTAGGGAGACATCCTTTTTTTGACGAAATTAGCCATAGAATCTCGCTTCACTGATACAGCACAACTGCAATTGATAATATTAGCTTTCGCTTGCAGTTGAATCGCCTTAACAAGTAAAGGAATAAATCGTGCCATTTTTTGCAGATCCGGCCTCAGAAAACCACAGGTGTAGCGAATGGTGTCGGGTGCAATGCGATGAGTTATCATCCATCCTACTACCTCTCCTTGGTAACGCAAACCCAAACTGTTTAAAGGCTCAAATTTTTCTTCATGCCCAAAAGGAATCAAAGTTTTTGGAATCCAAGGATATATTTCTTGCTGTTTTTCAAGTTCTAGCCGCTCGGATTGAGTAATTTCTCCCCAAGGAAAGATGCTGTAAGCATCTGGTATTTCTGTTTTTTCCATCCAGGGAGCATTAACGATTTTATCTATGGTAGATTGGCATACTAACATCCGTGGTGCAGGAGGTGTCCAATTACGCTTTTGCAGAATACGTTCCAACGCAACCGTTGTTGGTTGACCGGAGGTGTAAATCAATTTTGCACTGGTACAATTTTGGGAAATTAACTCTTTTTCCAAGTAAGCCAAAAGATCTGCGCCAATACCCTGAGAACGATAGTTTGGTTCTACAAAAATAGAAAATACTAGAGCATCATTACTCTGAGGTAGAATTTGTGCCAGAGCTAAACCAATAGGTTTATTAGAGTCGGAAGCTGCGATCGCTATTAAAGAATCTCCTGGTTGTAAAGCTACCAACATAGGACGAAATAGAGAAAAAGTAAATGGCTGATACAGCAATGCTGTAAAAGCATTATTTAGCCGATTAAAAGTATACATTCCTATCTCCTGTTAATTCATAGCTGACATTGAATTGAAGAGAATTTAAGATTTTTAGTAAAATCTTAAATTGAATAGAGACAAAGAAAGTTTTGACAAAATCCTTTCCTTGTCTCCCGCAGTTCTACAAACTATTATTTAAAATCATCTCTTGGCTTATCACCACCACCAGCTACAGTCTCTAATTCCTCATCTTTTAGCTCGCCAGAACTCGGACTGTTTGTTTGGGTATTAATCCAATCTTCCACCTCTTCTGAAGTGAAATTGTATCCTTTTTCTTGACCTATCTGGACTGCTGTATTCACAATAGCTTCTCGGTCGTTTACCGATTGAAATCGCTGTTGCAAAGTAGTATCTGACACTACTTCTTGATAAAACCGATCCAAAGTTGCACTAGACATTAGATCTATCCTTTGATATTCAAGTTCGTTTTTTTAAGTTGGTTTCTACTAAAACTTTCAGTCAACTCACATCTTGCACCTACCTACTCACCCGCCGTGGAATCAATTCCACGGCTCATAGCGAAAGTCCATTGAAATGGACTGAAATCTATAGCAAGCATTTAGTCCTCTTGAGAGCGTCCCACGGGCGGCGATATGCCTCCGGCACGCTACGCGATCGCAACCCGTTATGGATGAAAGAAACAAAAATTCCCGTAATCCTGTATTCATAAGGGTTTGGCGATTTTGTTTCTTAGGAGGGCTTTCGCTATTAGCTAGGGAATTGATTCCCTAGTGGGTAAGCGGGTAGGTGCAAGATCTGAGGTCAACCAACTCTTCTACTTATCTAATGGGTGCAACCTGGATCGCTTTATGCAGGTGTTGGAAAAAATCCCGAAAAAAATACAAAAGCCTCGGTAAAAGGGGTAAATATAATTGTACATCTATCTAAAGAGATATTTTATTATGACTTACGCGCGACGATCCTAGAAACCGGGTTTCTTGGTGCGATCTCTCGTTCCAAAGCGATGATTTTTCATAGAAGCCCGGTTTTTTTACCCACTCGCTGCATAAATCACGTCACGCAAGACCCATTAGATAAACAGAAGAGAGCGAACCAGATAGTTAGAAACCCAAACTATAACCACTCCTTTCCTTTGTTTATCTACACAAACTGTATTTACCTATGCTAAACAAACTCTTCAATTTCAACAATTTCAAATTAGCTAAAAAGCTAACTCTTTTACTCTCCCTCGTGTTTATAGTGGGAATTATTCTGAGCGGGTTAGCTTTGGCTAGCATTTTGAATTACAAAGCTCAAAATGAAATCAGTTCAAAGGCTTTGTTGCTGAGCGAAACGATAAACTCTATCCGGAAATACACAAGTACTGAAGTAGCGCCAGAATTGACTACCCGGTCAACATCAGATGAGTTTTTAGCACAGACCATCCCTTCTTATTCAGTGCGTAAAATCTTTGAAAATCTCCAAAAGAGCGACGATCTTTATCGAGGATTTTACTATAAATCTGCCATGCTCAATCCCTCTAATCTTCAAGATAAGGCAGATGCTTTTGAAACAGCGATTGTCGAACAATTCCGGCAAAATCAAACTCTCAAAGAATTGCAAGGATTTCGTGGGGTGGGAAATCAAGATTTTTTCTATATTGCTCGTCCCTTATCGCTGACTGAATCTAGTTGTTTGAGATGTCACGGCATACCGGAGGATGCACCTAAAAAGATGATTGACATTTATGGTACAACTAATGGATTTAACTGGCCTTTACATGAAGTTATCGGCACTCAGATTGTTTCTGTTCCAGCGAGTCAAGTTTTGCAAAATGCGCGTCAATCGTTTGTTTTAGTGATGGGAGTTGTAGCTATAGTCTTTGCCGTAACAATACTCATAACTAACCTCTGGCTGAAACTCTTTATTGTTCGACCGATCAAGAAGATTGCCCAAGTTGCGGAAGCGGTGAGTACTGGCGATATGGAGGCTGAGTTTGAAAAAGTATCGAACGATGAAGTAGGAAATTTAGCAGAAGCATTTACTCGCATGAAGCTGAGTTTAGCAATGGCAATTAAGAGATTCGAGCGATATCGAATTAAAAGTCGCGATCGCATTGATTTTGGCGATGAAAGAACGATTAATTAATCCCTGGTTAGAAGTAGGGAGGTTCGACCTCCCTTAACTCGTTTCCAGGTTGAACGAGAATAGCAAAGTTATGCTCAAATTGGAGAGCGATCGCTCTTTCTCCACAGGGAAGATGAGGAGCGATCGCCCGATTATAAGAATTAGCATGAAAGTAGGTTGAATTGAGGTAATTAAACCCAACACCAGACAATAACCTGTTAAAGTTTTATGCTAATTCCCCAAGAGGTCTAATGAATAGCAAAAGCACCTGAAAGCAAACACAGTGCCGAATATAGTATTTGGTTCGGGAACTTTAGAGTAGAAAGTTATCTTGGACTAAAGTTCTTCTTTTTATACTGCTTCATCACCTCCTCAAACCATCCGCCCCCTGCAACAGCCTCTAATTGCTCCTCCGACAACTCGCCTGAAGCACCTGACTGGTTATCCATTGATTCTAGCCACTCTTCAGTTTCGCTAGGAGTAAAACTGTAGCCCTTTTCGTTACCAAGCTCTACCATCTTATTCACCAAACTTTCCCGATCTGTGGCCTCACTAAGCTGCTGTTGCAGATTTGTATCTTGTGATATGTCTTGGACAAACTGATTGAGAATTGCGCTAGACATGGGATTTCTCCTTTGATTTTCAAGTGAGTTTTTTCGAGTTGGTTTGTACCAAAACTTCAGCCAACCAACTCTTCTATTTATCTAATGGGTGGAAGTGCGATCGCTTTATGCAGGTGTTGGGTAAGTTGAGGCTAAAAATTCCCAAATAAGTACAAAAGCCTCCCCAATAGCTTCTAAATAGCTTACACATCTACCCAAAGAGAAGCGATCGCACCATTGTTGATTTCAAGGACTGTCAATGCACCTACCGGGGGGGAAAGGGGGGCCAAAACCAATCTGCTTTTACTGTACCGGCTCCTCCTGCACCGGCTCCTCCTGCAACAGCCTCTAATTGCTCCTCCGACAACTCGCCTGAAGCACCTGACTGGTTATCCATTGATTCTAGCCACTCTTCAGTTTCGCTAGGAGTAAAACTGTAGCCCTTTTCGTTACCAAGCTCTACCATCTTATTCACCAAACTTTCCCGATCTGTGGCCTCACTAAGCTGCTGTTGCAGATTTGTATCTTGTGATATGTCTTGGACAAACTGATTGAGAATTGCGCTAGACATGGGATTTCTCCTTTGATTTTCAAGTGAGTTTTTTCGAGTTGGTTTGTACCAAAACTTCAGCCAACCAACTCTTCTATTTATCTAATGGGTGGAAGTGCGATCGCTTTATGCAGGTGTTGGGAAAAATCCCTAAAAAAATACAGAAGCCTCTTTATAAGGGTTAAACAAACTTACACATCTATCCAAAGATAGATTTTATATATGCTCAGATCTTGCACCAAGCGAAGGGAGGTGGAACCTCCCATCACTCGTTCCCAGGTTCAACCTGGGAACGAGATCTAGAGGCTCTGCCTCGGTTCGGTTGGCTACGGGATTAAGCTTGATCGGGAATTTTAATCCGCTTTCTAAACTCTTCCACCCGCCTCGCATCCGGAATTTCTGCTGCCAGTGCTTCCACCAATTGCACGGGTGTCAAATACGGAGATTGAGCCAAAGTCTCTTCCAATACAAACATAGCCATTGGCCCCACACAACGGCTGAGTTCTTGCTGACAATGCTCTAAAAATTTTGGATTTAGAAGCGCAGATCGCAAACCTATATCCGTTCCAGAAATATTAACTTTCTCAGCTTTGGCAGGGATTTGGATGCTCTTGATAAACTCTGCCGCTCTTTTTACGTTGGGAATTTCTGCCGCCAAAGCTTCCACCAATTGCACAGGAGTCAATTGCGGAGATTGAGTCAATATTTCTTCCAATAGTAAATTAGCCATCGGCCCCATACAACGGCTTAATTCTTGCCGACAACGATCTAAAAATACTGGCTCCAGACGCGCAGGAGTAATATTGCTCGGCTCCCTCTTAAGCCCCCCTTGGCAAGGGGGGTTGGGGGGATCGAGATCCAGCCCTAACCAAGCAGTATTCAAATTGGGAGTTTCTGCTTTTAATTGCGGTTGATTAGGTCGATCAATTCTTTTCCCCTCACCACCATCTATTTCGGTCCTTTTCCTCAGCTTATTTGCCCTTTGTTCTAAAAGTTTAAACTCATCCGACTCAACAACTTCAGCTACTTCGCGCTCTTTCTTAGCTAGATCGATATTAATTGACACTTTTTTCAGTGACAGATTCGCCCTTGGATTCTGGGGTAAAATTACTGGAGCGAGAGCTTCGAGAACTTCTTTAGCTGACTGATATCGCTCTTTAGGTTTCTCCGCCAGCATTTTATCTAATATTTGAGTCAGATTATCGCCGATATTAATATAAGAATGCCATTGCCATTCTAAGGATTCATCCACTAACAAATCTGGTCTTTTCCCAGTCAGAAGCACGAGGGCGCAAACACCCAGTGCGTAAAGATCGCTACAAGGATAGCAGTGTCCCAGACGGATTTGTTCTGGTGGCGCATATCCGTATTTTCCCACAATCGAAGCTTGATCATAATGGTTTTGAGCATTGAGATCGGTAGACTCGATTTTGGCGATCGCTTCCTTAACCAACCCAAAATCAATTAGCACAGGTTGCGCTTGATTATGAGCTAGCATCATATTTTCTAAAGAAATATCCCGATGAATAATATTGAGATGATGCAGATAGTCTAGAACTGGCAACAAATCCTTTAACCACTGGGTAACTTCCGCTTCAGAAAACGACTGACCTTGCTGTTGGCGTTCTAACAATAGTTGAGAGTAAGTTATACCATTAATATATTGCTGCACCAGAAACAACCGTTCTTGTGCTGCGAACCAAGCTAAAAATTTAGGAATTTGAGGATGATTAATCTGGTATAATATTCGAGCTTCTCGCTCGAATAATTCGCGGGATTTGTTAATTGTATATTCCGCTCTGCTTACAGGTACAAATTCTTTTAAAACGCAAGCATCGCCAAAACGCTGGGTGTCAGAGGCTAAATATGTTCGTCCGAAGCTTCCCTGTCCGAGAACTTTCTGAATTTGATACCGATTGTCGATCAAAGTGCCAGGGGTAATTTCTGGTAGCATGACTGCGTTGCTCGAAGGCTGACTGGGATATTTATATTTTGTACGTTTAACGCCTCCACGAGTGCGCCAGAAACCCGGTTTTTTCAAAAAACCGGGTTTCTGATGCCGCTGTCAAAAAGATGGTTCGGTGAGGTGGCGATCGCACGTAATCTCGCTGTTTTCAAAGCTTCCTGTTTCCTTTGTAGGTTCATTATTGCTGAGGGCAAGCTTTCCTGCCTACCCCACAAGAGTTTTTGGGAAGGTCTATTTATCTAATGGGTCTAAGCAAAGGTGATTTATGCAGCGATATGCTTCCAGCACGCCGCGCGATCGCACGGTGCTGCATAAACAGACTCCCGTTCCACCCATGAGATAAACAGAACCGGAGAAAACTGATGTCAACCGAGAAAAACAGCCCCAACACCAGCGTCCGCAGCGATCGCATCTATCCCAAGATAGAGTATAGATTCAGCTAAAATCTTTCCTTGGCTAGATAAATAAATTTGAAATATTGATAATCTGCACACAACCAGGTAAGTATCTAACCGCATGAAACAGCCTCTATTCCGCTTTTGGCTTTTTAACAGCAGTATCCTCTTTTATCTGTTGCATTCCAACGCTACAACAGCACAAATTGTCCCGGATGCCACTCTACCAGTCAATTCCAGCGTGATGCAACAGGGAAATACTAGCATTATTGAAGGAGGAACAACCGCAGGCACGAATTTGTTCCACAGCTTTAAAGATTTTTCCGTTCCTAATGGTGCAGAGGCTTTCTTTAACAATGCGCTAGAGATTCAAAATATTTTCAGCCGCGTTACGGGGGGAAATATTTCTAATATTGATGGATTGATTCGCGCTAACGGTGTTGCTAATTTATTTTTAATTAATCCGAATGGGATTATTTTTGGGCCAAATGCCAGATTGAATATTGGCGGTTCTTTTTTGGCGAGTACTGCGAGTAGCATTAGGTTTGCCGATGGGATAGAGTTCAGTGCTACTAATACTAATGCGCCACCTTTGCTGACGATTAATGTGCCGATTGGTTTGCAATTTGGCAGCAATAGCTCTGGCTTAAATGGTGCGATCGCTGTCCAAGGCGCGGGTCATAATTTGAGTATCGACCCAGACACATTAGTAATTATTAGAGATAATAGGCCGATTGGTTTTGGGGTACTACCCAATCAAACTTTAGCCCTTGTTGGCGGTGACCTGACCCTGGACGGGGGAAATTTGACGGCCTCCTCTGGACGAATTGAACTAGGAAGTGTAGCACCAGGGAGTTTAGTTACTCTTATGCCAACAAATTCAGGTTGGCAATTGGGATATGAAGGAGTGCAGAATTTCCAGGATATTAGTCTTACAAATGCAGCTTCAGTGGATGCCAGTGGCAGTGGAGGTGGAAGTATTCAGGTGCAGGGACGGCGCGTGACGCTTGCCGATGGTGCGGCAATTTTGAACCTGACTGAGGGCAGCAATTCAGGAGGAAACCTAATTATACGTGCCTCGGAGTCAGTGGAACTGATTGGCACAAAAGCTGACGGTGAGTTTCTCAGAAGCTTGACAACTGATACCCAACCCAAAGCCACAGGCATTGCTGGCGATTTGATAATTGAAACAGCAAGGCTGACTATTCGGGATGGCGCACAGGTAAGCGCCAGCACCTTTGGGCAAGGTAATGCGGGAAATCTGACGATAAAAGCCACCGATTCCGTCGAACTGATTGGCACTTCTGCCGATGGTAAAGCTTCCAGCGGCTTGTTTGCTTCTACCCAACCCAAAGCCACAGGCATTGCTGGCGATTTGATAATTGAAACAGCAAGGCTGACTATTCGGGATGGCGCACAGGTAAGCGCCAGCACCTTTGGGCAAGGTAATGCGGGAAATCTGACGATAAAAGCCACCGATTCCGTCGAACTGATTGGCACTTCTGCCGATGGTAAAGCTTCCAGCGGCTTGTTTGCTTCAGCAAATCAAGGCTCAATAGGAGATGGAGGCAATTTAATTGTTGAAACGGGACGGCTGACTGTTGGAGATGGGGCATTTATAAATACTGGGACCTTTGGGCCAGGAAAGGCGGGAAATCTGACGGTAAAAGCAAGGGATTCAATTGAACTAGCCGATGGTTTATATGGCAGTGGCTTGTTTGCATCAGCCGATGTGGGATCGACAGGAGATGGAGGCGATCTGATTATTGAAACAGGAAGATTGATTGTCCGCGATGGGGCACAGATAAGCGTTAGTACTTTGGGGCAAGGTAAGGCGGGAAACCTTTTGGTAAAAGCAGTTAATTTGGTCGAAGTGATTGGTGAATCAGCCGATAGTAAGCGTGGCAGTGGCTTGTTTGCATCAGCCGAGCAAGGCTCAACAGGAGATGGGGGCAATTTGATAATTGAAACGGGACGGTTGATTGTCCGAGATGGGGCATTTATAAGCATTGATACGTTAGGGCCTGGTAAGGGAGGAACTCTTTTGGTAAAAGCAGCCGATTCTGTCGAAGTAATTGGCACTTCTCCGGATGGTAAGGCTCCCAGCGCCTTGTTCGCTCCAACCTCTCCAGGCACAACAGGAGATGGAGGCGATTTGATGATTGAAACGGGACGGTTGATTGTCCGGGATGGGGCGCAGATAGGTGCTGGTACTTTTGGACAAGGTAAGGCGGGAACTTTAACAGTTCGGGCAAGAGATTCAGTCGAAGTGATTGGTACGACTGCCGATGGTCAAATTCCTAGCGGCTTGTTTACTTCAGCCCAGCGAGGCTCAACAGGAGATGGAAACGATTTGATGATTGAAACAGGACGCTTAATCGTCCGGGATGGGGCTGTGGTAAGTGTCAACAGTCTTGCAGTGGGAAAAGCAGGCACGCTTCGGGTTTTTGCTGACTCTATCGAGCTTTATAACAAAGGTTCTCTGAATGCAAATACCAAAGCAGGTGGCGGTAGCATCGACTTGCGCTCCTCTACCATCACCTTGCACAACAGCAGCATCACCACCAACGCCACTGGAGGAGAAAGGGGCGGCGATATCATCATCGGTTCGCAATTCTTGCAGTTGCGCGACAACAGCACCATCACCACCAACGCAGAGGGCATTGAAGTCAAAGGCGGCAACATCACCCTCAATACCGACATATTAGCTGCCCTAGAAAACAGCGACATCACCGCCAACGCACAAGAAGGTAAAGGAGGAGAAATTACCATCAATGCTGACGCTATTTTTGGCTCAGTCGCACGCACCAGAGCAGAAATTGAACTACTCCTCAATACCAAAGATGCCGATCCCAGACAATTGTTCACTAGCGATATTACCGCGATTTCCCAACAGGAAAGCCCCGAATTTCAAGGCACAGTCACGGTCAATACTCCCGATGTTGACCCCAGTTCTGGATTAATAGAATTACCTGTCGATTTTGTCGATCCGACGCGATTAATTGCCCAAGGTTGTCCAGCTAATCGAGGCAATTCTTTTATCGTCACCGGACGCGGAGGCTTGCCACCTTCCCCTAACGAACTCCTGCGCGCAAATAATACAGTATCGGTTGATTGGGTGACGCGCGACTCAGAAAGCATAGATGCAGGTGACTCCTTGAGCGGGGGAGCAGGTGAGATTGTAGAAGCTACTGGTTGGATAATTAACGAGAAAGGTCAAATGGTGTTGATTGCCTCTAGACCCAATAGCACGCACAATCGGTTTTTGTTAACTCCTTCATCCTGTCCTGAAACTGTTGAATCGCGATAATATCATCTACCTCATAGTAAAGAAAATGGCAACAAAAAAGCTGAAAATACAACAATTTTTGCGAGGTGTTTTTGGGAAGCTCAAGCGCCACTCTCGCCTAAAAATTATACTTGCTTTCTTGCTTGCCTTCGCGATCGCAAGCACCTTAACTTCCCTACCCGCTTTCCCCCAATTACCCCAAAATGGCTCAAATCCTGAAGCATTAGTCGAACAAGGTCGAAAACTCTACGAAACGGGACAGTTTTCCCAAGCAGCAACAATATTGCAACAAGCGACAGCGGGTTTCGAGGCTAAAGGAGATCAAGTGGGGGAAGCGATCGCACACAGCAATCTCTCCCTAGCCTTTCAACAACTAGGACAGTTAGAAACAGCATACTCTCACATCGAAGCAAGTCTAAAAATCTTAAACAACATTCAAGAATCAAAACAAGTTTTAGCCCAAACTTTAGACATTCAAGCCAACTTACAATTACAACTAGGAAAAGCGCAACCAGCATTAGAAACTTGGAAACAAGCTAATCATATTTATACTCAAATAAACGATCAACTTGGCAAAATTCGCAGCCAAATCAACATCGCCCAAGCGCAACAAGCTTTAGGTTTCTACCTGCAAGCAAAGACAACTTTAGAACAAGTTGAGAAAAACCTACAAAACCAACCCGATATCATCAAAGCGACAGCCTTACGCAGTCTTGGCGATATTCTGCAATTAGTTGGAGATTTAGATAAGTCTCTCAACTTCTTGCAGCAAAGTAGAGAAATTGCTGAACGATTGCAATCTCCCACAGAAATAGCTGCTACTCTACTCAGTTTAGGTAACGCGCAAATAGCTTTAGGAAACAGAGCGCGATCGCCCGAAGATACAGTCAGCGAAGAAAAACCTACACCATTACATTGTAGCAAAAGAACCGTCTCAGGCGAGGCTTTAAACTATTATCAACAAGCAGCACAATCTTACGAACAAGCTGCCGCTACATCTCCCTCACCAATCGGACAAATTCAGGCACAACTGAATCATTTAAGCGTATTGCTGGAACTGCAAAATTGGTCAGAAGCGCAAAAATTATCCTCAAATATCCAGTTAAAATTAACTAAAATACCTCCCGCTCAATCGGCAATATATGCCCAAATTAAATTAGCCAATAATGTGGTATGTTTAAAACAATTCACCAGCGCAGATGTCCCCTCTTGGAAAGAAATTGCCCAAGATTTAGCAGCAGCAATTCGACAAGCAAAAAGCATTGGGGATAGTCGTTCAGAAGCTTATGGTTTGGGCGCATTGGGTGCATTGTATATGGAGGCACAAGATATTGCTCATGCCGTTGAATTAACCCAACAAGCTTTAGTATTAGCCCAAGAGATTAAAGCTACGGATATTGCTTATTTGTGGCAATGGCAATTGGGACATTTACTAAAAATTAAAGGAGAAGAGAAAGCAGCGATCGCCTCTTACACCGAAGCAGTAAATACCCTCAAATCCTTACGCAACGATTTAGTCGCTCTGAATCCAGATGTGCAGTTTTCCTTTCGAGATAACGTCGAACCCGTATATCGACAATTAGTTGATTTATTATTACAACCAAAATCCACCAACCAACAAAATTTAAAACAAGCACGTGGGGTAATTGAAGCACTACAACTGAGCGAATTAGAGAACTTCTTTCGCGAAGCATGTTTGCAAGCTAAAGTTCAACAAATTGACGAAATAATTGATAAAACCGACTCCAAAGCCGCCGTTATCTATCCGATTATCTTGGCAGATCGTTTAGAAATTATACTGAAATTACCAAATAACAGCGATCTTCGCAACTTTAAAACCGAAACCACCCAAAATGAAGTAGAAAGTAATCTATCTCAATTGCAGCAATATCTCAGAGAGCCAGATAGAATAAACGATGTGAAAAAATTGTCCCAGCAAGTGTATGATTGGTTGATCCAACCTTTGGAAAGCGAGTTAGAAAAGTCGGGAGTAAAAACATTAGTTTTCGTCTTGGATGGTTACTTGCGGAATATTCCGATGGCGGTGCTTTACGATCGAAAACAGCAAAAGTATTTAGTTGAAAAGTATGCGATCGCATTAGCCCCAGGTTTACAACTAATTGACCCCAAACCCTTGCAACGGGGACAGTTAAATGCTTTACTTGGCGGAGTCAGCGAAGAACGGGAAATCGGAGGTAGAAGGTTTACCTCACTGGCAAATGTAAAAAATGAATTGCAGGGAATTCGCTCTGAAGTGCCTAGCAGTCAACAACTTGTCAATCAAACCTTCACCGAAACTAACCTGCAAAACCAGATTAATTCGGCTCCTTTTTCCGTCGTTCACATGGCAACTCACGGGCAATTTTCCTCTAATGCCGAACAGACTTTTATCCTGACTTGGGAAGAACTATTGAAAGTCAAACAATTTGATAGTTTGTTGCGATCGCGCGATCCCAGCGCCCCCAGCGCCATCGAATTACTCGTCCTCAGCGCCTGTCAAACAGCATCTGGAGACAAGCGCGCGGCATTAGGACTTGCGGGAATAGCTGTAAGGGCGGGAGCGCGCACTACACTAGCGACATTGTGGTCAGTTGATGATGAATCTACTGCCGAACTAATGAGTAAATTTTATCAAGAATTAGCCGATGCAAAAGTAACTAAATCTGAAGCCTTGCAACGCGCTCAACTCGAACTATTGCAGAAATATGAAATACCTTATTTCTGGGCAGCTTACGTTTTGGTGGGAAATTGGTTGTAGCAAAATCGACCTATTGCAAAAGTATACATCACGCCCGAAATAAATTTTCGGATTGTAGAGACGTTACATGTAACGTCTCTACAATTTGGATAAAACTGAGATTTTGCACCTATCGCGATCGCCCGCCTGGGGTTCAAACCCCAGGCGGGTTTGATATCATGTCCGGTAACAGTTGCATCTAAAACTTATGAAAATGCATCTATATCAATTCTGGCTTTTTAATAGTTGTACGCTGTTTTTTCTATACAGCTACAACCCAACGGCAGCACAAATCATCCCGGATGCTACCCTACCAATCAATTCCAGCGTCACGCAACAGGGAAATACCAGCGTCATCGAGGGAGGAACCACCGCAGGGACAAATCTGTTTCACAGCTTCAAAGAGTTTTCCATACCTACAGGTGGCACCGCTTTCTTTAACAATGCCAGCGATGTGCAAAATATTTTCAGCCGCATTACGGGTAGCTCAATTTCTAATATTGATGGCTTAATTAAAGCTAACGGCACCGCTAACTTATTTCTACTCAACCCTAATGGCATTATTTTTGGGCCAAATGCCAGGTTAAACATTGGTGGTTCGTTCTTAGCTACCACAGCCAATAGTATCAACTTCGCCGATAATTTTCAGTTCAGCGCCACCAATCCCCAAGGTACACCTTTACTAACAATTAACGTTCCCATTGGCTTGCAATTCGGACAGAATCCCGCCAGCATTCAAGTGCAGGGTACAGGATACGATTTATCCGATCCTGACCCCATATTCAGACCAATTATCAGAGGTAATAGTTTAACAGGACTGCAAGTGCTACCTGGAAAAACTTTAGCTTTGGTTGGCGGCGATATAAACTTAGTTGATGGTGTCTTAACGGCTGAGCAAGGACGAATTGAATTAGGTAGTGTTGATGGGGGAGAAGTCAGCCTCAATTTAATTCCTCAAGGCTTTACTCTGAACTATCAAGGCGTACAAAAGTTTAGAGATATTCGGATGTCACAACGTTCTTTGGCAGATGCCAGTGGCGGTGGTTTTATTCGAGTGCAGGCTAATAATTTATCCCTAACTGATGGCTCATTAATTTGGATTCAAAATCAAGGATTGCAGCAAGGAGGAAACATCTATATCAATGCTAATCATTCTATAAACTTAAGTGGAAACAATCCACCTAGCCGATCTCAGACTTTTAGCGTAATTAGTGAAACAATTGGAAGTGGAAATGGAGCAGATGTCGTCGTTTCGACGCAGGAATTGGTGATTCTGGATGGACAGTCAATACATACTCACTCTTATGGTTCTGGTAAGGCGGGTAATTTGAATGTTTCTGCTGATTCTATACAGTTAATTGGGGGTTCACCTACTCCCACTTTTCAGGTCAGCACGCTTGCATCTATCGCTTACAGTTCTGGAAATGCGGGAAATATCACGGTGTCAACACAGCATTTAACTGCTGTCAATGGAGCAAATGTAGCGTCTGTAACTTTTAGCAGTGGTGATGGAGGCAATGTAACGGTGAATGCAACTGATATAGAACTGATTGGAACGACACCATATCCTTTCTTACCTAGTGGTTTATCTAGCGATTCTCTCGGTGCGGGAAATGGTGGCACACTTACAGTCAACACCTCTAGGTTGGTAATTCGGAATGGAGGAATTACCACTTCTGCCTACGCTACTGGTGATGCTGGCGATATAACGATTAATGCGACAGAATTTGTAGAGATAGGTGATATAAATAATATTGCACCAAAACATCCCTGGATCAATTACCTTGGTGCATCGTCTCGAATTCACCCTTACCCAGAAATTCTGGGACTGCCACCCGCGCCGAGTGGATTCTCTGGAAATGTGACTATTAACACTCCTGTATTAAGAGTTACAGATTATAATGCAAAAGTTCAAGTTAACAATCAAGGTATAGGTAATGGCGGGACGCTACGGGTCAATGCAAATTATATCTTTCTAGACAATGGAGGTACGATTACAGCAGTAACCGAATCCGGTACTGGTGGCAATATTGAACTACGGGCAAGGAATTTATTGTTGATGCGTGGCAACAGTGAAATATCCGCAACAGCAAATCGTGTTGGTAATGGCGGCAATATTAATATTACTACTCCCTTACTCGTTGCCTTCCCAACTGAAGATAGCGATATCAGTGCCAATTCTATTGATCGTCGTGGCGGTAACATTACTATTAATAGTTCTGCCATTATTGGCACTCAGTTCCGCAACCAAAACACATCCTTAAGCGACATTACTGCCTTTGGCAGAGATGCTTCGTTAAGCGGCACCGTACAACTAAATACCCCCGATGTTGACCCCAGTTCTGGATTAATAGAATTACCAGTCAATCTTGTCGATTCTACGCGATTAATAGCCCAAGGTTGTCCAGCGAATCGAGGCAATTCATTTACCATCACCGGACGTGGAGGTTTGCCACCTTCCCTTAACGAACTGTTGCGCGCTAATAATACAGTATTGCCTAATTGGGTGAGTAGCGATTTGCCCGCAGAAAGCGCCGCTTCCGAAAGCATCTCAACTCAAAACTTCTCAAGCCAAAATCCCAAATCAAAAATCCCAAATCAAATTGTAGAAGCGACTGGTTGGATAATCAACGAAAAAGGCCAGATGGAACTAATTGCATCTGCACGCACTCCTACATCTAACGGTTTTTGGTTTAATCCACCATCTTGTCCTGAAACAGTAGAGGCGCGATAATACAAAGGTTTTCAATTATCTGCAACCAAAAATTGTCGAGGTAGGGGCACGGCATCAATCAGTTTTGTCGCTAACAAGAAAGTTTACTCCTGCCGTGCCCCTACAACCAACTGTATGAAAATACAGAATTATCGCTTCTGCTGTACGCTAACCTCTCCCAAAATCGGCTGCTGTGCAATATTTTCCAACCCCACATCTCGCAATAAATTAGCCCAATCGCTATCAACAGTAGCATTTTGCGGCTCGCCTCTGCGTAGTTTAGCCAACTCACTTAAAGCTGAATACCAAATCCCATTTTGAGCATAAAGAGCAATCCGCTCTCTTGGTGTAGTAACTGTCTGCAACTGCCTTGCTAATTCTGGTTTGGGTGTCACCCGTTCCACCCACCCGCGAATAAAAACAGGGGTAGAAGATTTTTGCCCAGAACAATACAGTTTTACGTACCACTGATACTTTTTGTTAATTTCTAACGGTGCTGCACTGGCAAGACTAAAACCGACAATTCCCGGTGTTTCAGGCAGAGTAAAATTAGTGCGATAAATATCGTTGTTCTGTTCATCTTGCAACGAAAATTCTCCAGAAGCTACCTCACCCGACTTATAGGGAACGTAAAACCATAAAGTCGGATGCGCTTCTACAGAAGACCCTAAATTAGTAGCTGGCATTAAGGCAGTTAGTGACACCTCTACAGGGGGACAGTCACCACGGCTTCCAGTTCCTCCCCGGCGTCCCGGTCTACCTCGACCCGATCCGTCGTCTTCCTGTTGTTGAAAGCGAATTGGTAGGCTTTGAGAACTGTTACGGGGTTGTGCTAGTCCCAATATGGGGTAAGCGATTAAGCCGAAATATGTCAACGTAACCGCAAAAATAGGTTTGATTCGATTAAATTGTTTGTTGTTCATGACTATGCACCAGCAAGCGACAGCTAATACCAGGAGCCTTCTATACTCTCTATGGGTTTGGGAGCGATCGCATTATGCACTCCCCCTATCCCCAGCGAACCTGCATAATCCTCTCTCGCGACACCCATATACAAGTAGTACCCTTGAATTGAGCCAGCATGAGCCATCAAACCCAAACTCGCCATCAAGCTGCAATTCTCTTAAAATTCTCCAAAAACTCTTGTAGGATAGGCGACAACAGCAGTTTTTGGCTCGATCTATTGGAGAAGTCTATTACCACAACTTCTAACACTCCAGCTAGGCACTAAGCAATAGTGCAACCTCTCAAGAAAGACAACAGCTTCAAAAAGAGGAAAATTGTATGAAACAACGTGAAGATATCGTGCAGAAATTCTCTACTTTTCTCAGCTTTAGAGACGATGACGGCGATCAAAAAACTACTTGGCAAGCTGACCTGCAACTAGAACGTCATATGAAAAGTTTAGTTGATTCAGATCCAGAAGCCAAAGAAGAATTTTGGACAAGACACTTCCTCAAAAGGTTAAAAGAAGAATACCCACAAGAAAGCAGCCAATCGATGCAATTTTCAACTGCCACTTTTAAAATCGAAAAACACTTATGTGCTTACTTACAGGAAGCTTGTATTTGGGCTGCTCAAAAAACATATCAAAAATTTAAGTTTCTGCGGCACAAGTACGCCATTGAAGAATACTTTCAAATTGCTTGCTCGTTTGCTAATCTGCCTGCAAAGCTTTTTAAAAGTTTTAACCTTGATCGCCCTCATTCTAATTTAGAAGGGTATGCCAAAACAGCCATCCTACGCTTTATCCGCGACAAAATTTATCAACAAGACATTGAAGCTAAACGGCTCAAATTTTCCGAACATGGATTGTTAAAAGATTTGAGTAATAAAGAATTGCAAGAAGCTTTAGCTTCAAAAGGATTCAACCAATCGCAAATCGATTTATACAAACTAGCTTGGCAATGCTTTGATGAACTGTATCAAATGAAGCAAACCTTTAATAATCAAAGTTTAGCACCCCCCAATCAAGCAGAGCTGCAACAAATTACCGCTGGTTACAATCGGCGGCTGAAAAATCTAAATCTCCCAGCACCACCTGTTAAAGAGGAAAACATTAACACCATGCTGCAAATCTGCATTCAAGCAGCACGGGATTACCGCACTAAGAATTTCCTACCTTTAGAACACTGCGAAACTATCTCAGATCCCGCGCCTACCCTCTGGGATACTATCGTGCAGGAAGAAGAAAGAGATGAATTACAATTAATCGTCTCAAAATTATTTGACGCTGTGCCAGAACCTGGTCAAACCATGCTCAAACTCTGGCTGGGTTTAAACTTAACCCAAACTGAGATCGCCACGGTAATGAAAAATAAATATCCAGAATTACAAAAACAATATCAAGTGCATCGCCATTTAAGCAGGCATACCAGAAATTTATTGAGAGACTTTGTTGTCGAGTGGAATCAAATCCATCCTGAGTTTTCTCTCAATGATGAAGGCGATATTGCCAGAGTTAAAGAATCTTTTGAAGAATGTTTAGAATCCCACTGTCAGCGATTAGTATATTCTTGGCTTGAGAGAATTGTAGCAGAAGGAAGTCAGTCAGAAAAGCGGGATAATAAGCCAGTTTTGGGAGTAGATAATTTAGGGAAAGAAGGGAAGCGATCGCTCAACGATACTCTACTAATAAACCTGGAAACGATCCTCAATATTTCAGTAAATTCACCTAATTTATTTCAGAACAGAATTGGTAATATTATAAAATAATGGTAACGTAAGTCACCAACAAAAGCGGGATCGGGGGTCAGAAAAAATGATACTTAGTTTGAATGAATTAATGGCAGTTTATCCGGAACAATTATGGATAGAGATAGAACCAGAAGCACGGGAAAAAGCATGGCAGCAAACCCAGAATCAAAAATATTCCAATGCTGCTTCGCGTTGGAATGCCTATCTGAATTGCTTATGTTTGAATAGTTTTACTCGTTGGATTAAAGAAGAACCAGATTTGCAAGAAACCCTTAGAGTTTGGCCTGCTGAAGCATCTCTACCAAGTATTTGGGATGTAGTAAACGGTACAAAGCTGACTCTAGGTGAAACGGAACTGGTAATTATTCCCAACGATAAAAGTGCCTTTGCGGAATTTCGGATTCCTCAAGAATGGGTTGATATTCCGTCCTGGGCAAGTCACTATTATTTGGCTGTAAACTTAAATTTAGAAGCTGGCTGGATGCGGGTGTGCGGGTACGCTAATCGCGAGAGAATACAACAACGAGGAAGATGCGATCGCACAGATCGAACATACGTTTTAGAGCCAGAAGATTTGATTGCAGATCTCAACGTCATGTGGGTAGCGCGAGAACTGTTTCCGGCTAAAAAATTAGCAGTTAAACCTTTGCCAACTTTGTCAAAAGCACAAACAGAAAAAATCCTGGAACAGTTGAGTCAGCAGATTGATTATTCTCCCATACTCGCTCTACCCTTTGAACAGTGGGCATCGCTAATTGCTAATGACAAAAATCGGCAGAAGTTATATCAACTGAGGCTAGCAAAGCAAAACATTGCACCCAAGCAGCCAACTGCAACCAATTTAAGCTTGTGGTTACAAAATATCTTTGAGGCCGGGTGGCAATCTGTTGATACAATATTAGGCACGCAACGGGAAACTTTAGCCTTTCAGTTCCGAACAAATGCTGCATTAAACGATGTTTCTGTTAAGGGTCTAAAGCTAATTGACTTAGGAATGGATCTCAAAGGTAATACCGTCATGCTATTAGTTGGTTTGACGCCAGAGATAGATGAAAAAGTCAATATTCGCGTCCAACTTTATCCAGCTAAAGGAGAAAGTTATCTGCCACCCAATCTTAAATTAGGTTTGATTTCTCCATCGGGAGTTACCCTGCAAGAAGTCGAATCTAGAAGTCAAGATAACTACATTCAACTGAAACGATTTAAATCTCCGACGGGAAAAGGTTTCAGTATCCAAGTGACGCTAGGTGATGTCAGTATAAAAGAAGATTTTGTGCTGTCCTCTCTAATCGGCTAACAAAGATGGGTAAGTTAGCGATATTGAATCTGGGAAAGGGAGACTTTTTCAAAGGTTTTCCTTCTGTGACAGCTCAGTTGTCTGAGGATGGTAACTCCGTACCTATCCAATGTACGGGAAGTTTACCTCCCGCACCTGAGTTGATTCAACTCTATAGACGTTGGCGGTTGCTCTATAGGTTGCTCTATGAGTCTTCCTATCCCAGTTTTGGTTGGCGTGCCAGGGGTATTGAGGAAGAAATCGAAATAGATGAGGAAGATATTACCAATGTTTCTAATGTTGAGTTCGGCAATCTATGTAATGAGTTACAAAAAAGGATAAATTCCTGGCTTAAATCTGAGTCATTTCGCAACATCGACCAAAAGTTACGCACGAAACTAGCGCCCGCCGATCAAATACGGGTGATTTTGCAAACCGAAGATAGCTGGGTAAGGCAACTTCCCTGGCATCTATGGGATTTTTTTGAGGATTATACTAATGCGGTAGTCGGCTTAAGTGCGTCAGAGTTTGAGCCAGTCAAATTATCAGGTAAACCTGCGGTAGAACCGATCCGAATTTTAGCGGTTTTAGGCAATAGTTTAGGGATTGATGTTCAGAAAGATCGGGAAATTCTGGAGCAATTACCGGGAGCTAAAACGGTTTTTTTGGTAGAGCCGTCGCGACGGGAGTTAGATCGATTTTTGTGGGATAAACAAGGGTGGGATATTCTTTTCTTTGCGGGACATAGTTCGATTGAGGGTTTTCAGGCGGAGCCTGATAGTCAGCGTTCCCAAGGTTTTCAGGCAGAGCCTGATGATGTGCGTTCTCCGGGCTTACCGCCTGGGAACGAGGAGAGGGGGAAATTTTATATTAATCAAAGGGATAGTTTAACAATTTCTCAGTTAAAAAATGGTTTGAGAGCGGCAATTAAACGGGGTCTGCGATTAGCAATTTTCAACTCTTGCGAAGGGTTAGGATTGGCGCAAGATTTGGCTCCTTTGCATATTCCGCAAACGATTGTGATGCGGGAACCAGTGCCAGATTTGGTAGCTCAAGAATTTTTGAAGCACTTTCTGGCAGCGTTTTCGAGTGGGGAATCTTTCTATTTGGCGGTGCGGGAAGCGGGGGAAAGATTGCAGGGTTTGGAAGGGGATTTTCCCTGTGCGAGTTGGTTGCCAGTAATTTGTCAAAATCCAGCCGAGCCGTCGCTAATTTGGCCTCAAAGTGTGAGTAATTCTGCTGGCTCAATCTTACCTTTTCGACGTATTTTACCAATAATTATTATAGCAGGAATGGTAGTAACTGCCGTGGTGATGGGAATGCGAGAAATCGGATGGTTGCAACCTTGGGAATTGCAAGCTTTTGATATGTTAATGCGATCGCGTCCCCAAGAACCCCCAGATCCGCGCCTTCTGATCGTTACTATTACAGAAGCTGATGTCCGCAGTCAACCCGCTAAAGAAAGAGGAGGCGCATCTCTATCAGATCGTTCTTTAGCTCAATTGATCGAGAAATTGGAGCAGTTTAAACCCCGCGTCATCGGGTTGGATATCTATCGCGAGGACAAGGTAAAACCAGACTATAAAAGTTTAGCAACTTGGATGAAAAAAAGCGATCGCTTCATCGCGATTTGCAAAGTCAGGGAGGATGAACATAATTCTGGCGTCGCACCGCCTCCCGAAGTTTCTAGTAAGCGTTTAGGTTTTAGCGATGTGGTGCCAGATCCAGATAATATTATCCGCCGTCATTTACTGGCAATGGCTCCTTTATCTCCTTGCAATACCGACAAATCTTTCAGTTTGCGGTTAGCAACTCGTTACCTAGCCGATTATGGTATCAAAGCTAAACTTACGCCTCAAAAAGATTGGGAAATTGGCTCGGTTACGTTCAAAAATTTGGAGTCTAACAGTGGAAGTTATCGCGGAATTGATAGTTGGGGTCATCAAGTATTGCTCAACTGGCGCGCAACGGATGCAGTGGCGACGCAAGTTACATTGAGCGATGTTATTAATAATAAAATTACTGCTGAATTGGTGCGCGATCGCATCGTTTTAATTGGTACAACTGCTGAAAGCTTTCACGATTATTGGTCTACGCCTTATAGTGCGGGTCGGTGGCCTCATCAGTCAATGGCGGGAGTGGTAGTGCAAGCGCATATGGTGAGTCAGATTCTAAGTGCGGTGCGCGATCGCCGACCGTTACTATGGGTATGGCCTAAATGGATTGAATTTCTCTGGGTGTGGTGTTGGTCTGCAATGGCAGGTCTACTGGCGTGGCGCAACTCTTCGGTGTTGCGGAAGGTAGTTGCAACCTGTGGCGCTATTTGTCTGTTGTATGGATTATGTTTGGGTTTATTAATGCTAGGAGGTTGGGTGCCTTTGGTTCCTTCAGCTTTAGCTTTGATTGCTACAGGTGGCAGCGTACTGGCTTATAGTTTTTATGCTCGAAATTTTTAACTGCAATTTTTAAAATCAAAATATATTGTACAATTATCATAAACTCATAGCGGTTTTTATAGATTGCGAATTAACACTATTAATGATGACAGAAAAATCAATCGTAAGTTGCCAGATTCCGCAAGACTGGAAGGCAAAAATTGAGCATCTAGCAAAGGAAAGGAAAAAAGAGCCAAGCCAAATTATTTTCGAGGCACTGGCTCAATATTTGGGTGAAGATGTTAATAAAAATGATAGTCGCCTGAATGCTTTGGAAGCCGAAGTAACAACATTACGTGCTTCAATATCACAACTGGAAGGAATAGTCAAGGAATTACAGATGCGATCGCCTCTAGTTCCAACTTGGAGTAATTCTGCTGCTACGTCAGTTGAGCAATGGGCTGATGAAGACTTTATCGAAGAACCCGATGAAATTTTAATTGATTTTCTGCCACCTGAAGAAAGATACTAAACGGGCGTTTTATTTGACAGCATATTCGGTAAATTGCCGCTTGAAGGGAGACTTAAATCCTAAAACTATATCCTTCTGCGGGACTCCAGCCTCAACTAATTCATTGGCTACTCCCACTTCTGTTCCATCACTCTGAATCCAAATTTTTTCATCCTTGATATCAATATGAATTAGGCTACTATATTCTCGTCGTTGGTCGTGCCAACCCACGAGCATTAATAAGTAATGATGGCGTTCGCGATCTAGAATTAACTGCACTTCAGTGTGGTCATCTTTAAGGTTGGCAAAGTGCGCCTTGATGATTTTTTCCACCAGATCGGGGTAATTTAATCTTTCCATAAAACAAGCTCCTGTTTAATAGCATCAAATACGAGCAATTTAAGCTGATATTCTTCTATAGAATCCTGAATAAATTGGCGCTGAAACGGAGTATCATAAGTATCTGTAGGGATAGCGAGGTATAAAATTAGCTCTGGTAATTTTTGTTTCAGGGCTAATCGATAGTTTAGAAATTGACCAAGTGCTAAATGAAACTCAGTCATTTCCGATTCTCTTAAAAAACTTTTGATTTCTACGGCTATCTTGCGCTCGGCTTTCTGAGCAGCTATTAGTTTTTCTGCCGTTAAGTCTATATACATCTCAGTTCCACCAACTTTGGTGTGGATGCCTATCTGATGAGCTTGGTGGAAGTAGCTTACCAGTTGCGGGTTGGGAGGAGTTTGTAGAAAATCCGCCTGAAAAGGCGGTTTTTCCTTAAACTGGACACAGGCAAAAAAAGCTAGTAAAACCTATGGCTAATTTAAAACCAGCTAAATCCACGCATCCTATTTATTCTCCAAATTTAAAAATACAGGGTTTGCACTCGCGTTTTATCGGTAATCCCAGGATAAATCAAGCTGCCAACAACCTTGATAGAATTGGCTGGATACTAGGTGGATTGTTAGTTGTAGGGCCAGTTATTCTCAGCTTACTTTCTAGCAGTCCTCATCAACCTCAATCTCTCCCTATTTCAGCAAAAGCGTTAGTTGCCAACCAGGTCATTGAGCTAGAAGTAGCCCGCACACCCCAGCAGCAAGCTGTGGGTTTAATGTACCGTACCGATTTACCAGCAAACCGAGGAATGCTGTTCTTTTTTCACCCACCGCAAACAGTTAAATTTTGGATGAAAAATGTCACAATTCATTTGGATATCCTATTTCTAAAGGATGGGGTGGTAAAAGCGATCGCACCTAAAGCCCCTCCTTGCACAACTAACCCTTGTCCAACTTATAGCTCAGGCATACCAGTCAATCAAGTGTTGGAATTACGCGGAGGTCAGGTAGAGAGGCTAGGTTTAAACATAGGCTCGCGCATAACCATTCAACCGCTCAACCATATTACTCAACAAAAATAAATCCAAGAATTGCTGTATAACTTTTGATATAACACAGGAAGCCGCTCTCTATCAAAAGTTACTAGCAAACCTACAAACAATTTCCCTAAAATCTGGTTGGGAATGGTGTTAGGTTAGCCATGTCAGAAAACTTATGGTAACAACAACCGACGCTCTTTTCGCACTAACTGAAGAATGTCGCCGTGTTAATCCCGATATTTCAATCGGTCAGACAGCACTAACTCTGAGCAAAATTATCGATTACCTTGACTATCAACCTGTAGCAGAACTGAACCAAAATATTGAACCAATTTCTCAGAGCGACTCGATTAAAGCTCTTTCCCAGATGATTCTTAATATCAACACTGGATTATCGGTGGAAGACTCGATTAAAACCGTATTAATTTTTACTAACATTGAAAATCAGAGCGAAAATTTAGACACCACGATTGAGGCAAATTTCGAGCCAGCTAGTAACATAGAACTGAAAGAAACAAAAGATATCCAACCCGAACAATCAGAAATAACCTGGGCGGATATAGAACTAATGGATGAGCAAGAGACTCAATTAAACAACAGCCAGACACAAAATGATATCCATCAATACGTCATCCCCTTGATGTTGCAAAGATTAAGCTTGATGGGCGAAAAAGATGAAAATAATATTCAAGTCTATCAGTCAGAGAAATTCACCGCGCAACTTGAAACAGCCAGTTCGGGAACATATATTTTGATTCTCGATAGAAATAAGCCGCTTGAAATGGAAAATAAGCAAGCCTTGCTAGCCACCAAAGCCACCAATGAATTGAGATTTGAGATTGTCATCAATGCCCTGTCTGAATCTGAGATCGAAACGTTTAAATACATTTACAATATTGAACGGGTAGCTGACATCAATCCCCCACTACCACAACCTGAAATAGATTAAACTTAGGGAAACTTGCGATTAATGGGATGAAACATCTGAAGGCAAAACAACCTTAATAAAACACCCTTTATCTAACTCAGATGTAACCTCTATAGAGCCTTGATGGGCTTCCACAATTTGCTTGGAAAGATAAAGCCCCAATCCCGTCCCCAAACAGTTATGATTTCCCCGGTGAAACGGTTGGAACAGATCGGACAAGTATTCCGGATCAATTCCAATTCCTGTATCTTGCACCAAAACTTCAACAAATTGAGAACTATCGGACAAACGACAACTCACGCAAATCGAACCCGAATCGGTAAATTTAATTGCATTCGAGATCAGATTTACGAACACCCGCCGCAATTCCAAGCGATCGCCCATTACCCAAACTGGCATTAAATGCTGTTGCGAATCAATTGTCAGTCCTTTAGCAACTGCCAAAGGGTTGAACTCTTCAATCACCTCGGCAATCAATTGAGCCAAATCTAATCGCAAAAATGACAAAGGTTTCTTACCAGCTTCGTACTCGTAAACTGCTAACAAAGTATTAACCAAATCCAAAAGATTTTGATTGTTCCGAATCAACCGGGAAATTACAGATTCAAAATCATCCAAACTCCGACCATAATTTCCTTTTGCTAAGCAATTTAACACTTCGTGAGCTGCTAATAATGGATTATGCAAGTCATGAGTCAGTTGTCTAACAAAATCCTCTCGCTGCAATGCGATTTGGTGAGTATTGGCAATTGTGCGATCGCGTTCATCAATCGCAGACTTCAACCGCAACAACGCCCGAATCTTTGCCAGCAGATATTTCTGTTTAATTGGCTTGCAAATAAAATCATCTGCGCCACAATCTAGCCGATAAACTAAGTTGGGAGTATCGCAATCCGTCATCAGTACAATGGGCATAAAAGATAACTTCTGATTTTGACGCACTTGTGCCGTTACCTCATATCCATCCAGATCTGGCATTATTGCCTCCAGAAGCACTAAATCGAAGCAGTTTTTCTCAATTTGCGCTAACGCCTCTAACCCAGACGAGGTACAAGTCACTCTATATCCGGCTTTGGTTAACATCATCTCTAGCAAAAAACGGCTATCCGGGGAATCATCTGCTAGTAAAATTTGTCCCAAATTGGGGATAGATTGTACACTTTTTGAGGGAGATAAATGAGTCTGTAGCGATGCCTTAACAGTGTGACGCGGCTGTTTCATTCAGGTCTTATATTCTGGATTTGCTATCAGCTTAACGAATTTTTTGGAGAACCGGGGAACAGCCATTTCTCGGTTCTGATTGGTTGCCAAATCCAAAAATTGATAAATCTACTGAATTTAGGCTATTAAACCTGGCTATTTCGCACGCCTATTCCATTTATTTGAATCAATCAAGGATTTTCTCATTTGTGAATGGCGCTATCCAGTAATATTCAATCAAATTGTTTTTTAAGTTTTTTAAAGAGTTGGGTAAGGAAATTTGGGCGAATTTTTCACGCACTATACTAAGAAAATATCAACCAAATTTACAACAGCCATGAATCCCATCAAGTTGGTAGTGATAGAAGATCACGAACTCATGCGATTCGGTATCGGCGAAACCATTAAAACGCAAAGAAATATCAATCTAATTGGGGAAGCAGACACAGCATTAGCAGGCTTGAAACTTGTAAAAACGTTGAAACCAGATGTTGCCATTGTCGATCTGATCTTACCCGATCTCAATGGCCTCGAACTCATCCAAAAACTGAGGCGAGAACATCCCCCAATAAAGATTGTTATTCTCAGCGCTCAAAGCCACGAAGAATCAGTGATTAATGCCTTCAAATTTGGTGCGGATGCCTATTGCGTCAAAAGTTGTAAAAAAGAAAAGCTGGTTGAAGCAATCTACAGCACTATTCAAGGTGAGGTTTGGATCGATCCTGGCATTGGAAAAACAGTGATTGGCTTGCTCAATACCAACGGCAAACTCCCTCAAAAAACCAAAATAGAAAAGTCAATTGATGGTCAAACTCATCCCATTTCACTGACAGACAGAGAAATCCAAATTTTAGAACTGATTGCTCAAGGCGAACAAAACATAATCATTGCCGAACGTTTACATATTGCCGTTGGAACCGTGAGAACTCACGTCCACAGAATTATAGAGAAATTAGAAGTTTCCAATCGCTATCAAGCCGCTGTCAAAGCCACTAAAGCAGGCTGGCTTAAACCGTTTACGGATTTAAGCGATCCACATATTTCTGACGTTGGTTATAAGGAACAATCCAAATGGCGCAACGCCCTTTAAGACGGTCAGAATTCGCTTGACAAACAAACAATTCAAACCGATTCCATTCCCATAAATTTCGCGCTTGCTTCCCTTCATTAGAAAGCACCCAATTTAGATCATTTCTTTCTTCTAATGTCAACCGGGTTGGTTCGGTTAAGCCACCGCCTCGCCATATAGGAATCATCACCGTTGCTAAAATGCCAACGACAACTCCAGATAAGACTAAAGCAGCCGGAATCAAAGCACCCAAGCCAAACTTTGTATTTTGGTGATTTGCTTGTGTAAATAGAGTTTGAGCGGCTTTTGCGATCGCACTCTTTTGCTGCACAATAGCCACATCTGCTGCCTTATCCAGATGTCGGTCAATTTCCACCGTCCAGCTTTCTACCACCGTCCCCAATTGCGTTGGAAGTGCCTTTAATCCCTCCTCAATTTCTCCTAAAGCTTTGAAAACCTGAAACATCGGGTCTTTGGGATTAATACCAGACTGCTGTATCAACTCTGAAACAATGGCTTTGAATTGCTCGGAACCTGTTACGACTGCATTCATTTTAAAAATCTCCTATCGAAAAATTGCTAACCATAGTATCTCCTAAAATTGCGGCTGCCCCTGACTCGTAAAGCTGCTGCTTAAACTGCTGCATCCAATTAAAAATTTGAGAACGTTCAATCAGATTCACTTCGGAGTTAGAGATAACTTCGCTATAGGGTAAACCAGAGGCTTCGGCTGATTCATAAGTGGTTGTCCACAAGCTACCCAAACAAACCTCTATGCCACCTATCGCGTGGATTTGCTTTGAAATTTGGGTATTATCGTAGTAAGGAAAATTCTCGCGAAAATAATGGTTCTTAACTATCAGATAGTCAGCTTGATTTTGACAAAAATCAATCAAGGATTGCAGATAATCAGCACAGTCTTTTCGGTGGGATATGGGATGAACAAAAGTAATCCGATATCCCAAAGTTTTGACGGCATCAAACAACAACGTTTCTCTGGTAAACTCCTTGAAGCTATTTAAAATTTGCCCTGGTAAGTCGGTGATAAACACATCAATATCAAAGCAACGTTCTAAATCTATTAGCAATCGATCTGCTCCACCTCTATCGAGCGTTAATTCACCCA
>ERZ1066131.9-NODE-9-length-76443-cov-48.180997_pt1 | contig 76443 bp, 56 predicted proteins | sample MGYA00382778_ERZ1066131 | MGnify/ENA primary metagenome ERZ1066131 (study PRJEB33369, sample SAMEA5778361) | biofilm metagenome | biome: Industrial cooling water; feature: Water cooling tower basin; material: Biofilm | place: United Arab Emirates | collected... | reverse complement strand
GGGGGATCTAAAATGCTTGACTTTATAACTAGCAACTTGAGTTAGTGACAAATATGGTTGGTTTGATCCCCCCTAACCCCCCTTCACAAGGGGGGAACCGGATTTTTAGTCCCCCTGATTAAGGGGGATCTAAAATGCTTGACTTTATAACTAGCAACTTGAGTTAGTGACAAATATTGTCGGTTTGATCCCCCCTAACCCCCCTTCAAAAGGGGGGAACCGGATTCAAAGTCCCCCGCTGTGTTGGGGGATTTAGGGGGATCTAAAATGCTTGACCTTATAAGTAGCAACTTGATGAGTTATTATAAGTGCGATCGCTTGTTTAATTTCTAATTAACTCCAGCAATCAGCAAAAACTAAGCTTATTCTCAGCTCAAACTCATTAACTTTTCTAGATTGACGGATCGATTGTTAAGTTCTATAACAGAAAGAGTGACAACCGCAAGGTAATCGAGGGGTGCTGCTGCGATCGCAAATGCTCGCTGTGCATTAAACCATATAGGAAATATCCCCAACCATGTTGAACTTTTACCAACCTTATCGCCGCGCTATACAAAAAGCTGTAGCCGCTTTAGCCGCTTACGGAATTGAGCCATCCGCACAACAACAACTGGCAAACTTTTTACAAGAACGAGATAGCAGATGGTTATATCATGCAAATCCGCGAGCGATCGCGCAAAAATTAAACTTAACCGAAGCAGCAACTTTGCAACTTTTGGTAATAGCGCTCAAACAAGGCATTGTTACCTTAAATTGGGAAATTCAATGTCCTAAATGCAACGGAATTGACTTGAGTCCTAAACACCTGAGCGATTTGGGAACTCAGCATACCTGTCCCTGTTGTCGCCACGTGCATTTTACCCATGCAGACGATGAAGTAAGAGTAACCTTCAGCATCGATGAAAGATGGCGAAAATTACCAAAAAATGCTAACGATCCAGCATTTAGAGCCGAAATCGATGCTCGGTTTGGGGTTGTTTCCGGACATCGTTTATTAACAACACAAACGTTTCGCGACTTGTTTCCCCGCGAAACAATTCCTCCAAATCAAAGTTTGTTGATTCGGCGGGTGGCGATTTTATTTACAGATCTGGCTGGTTCAACGGCACTTTATAGCCGCAATGGTGATGCGTTTGCTTATAGTTTAGTTCGACAGCATTTTAATCTTTTATTTGAAATCGTAGATCGGCACAATGGGGCAGTAGTGAAAACCATTGGCGACGCAATTATGGCAGCATTTACGGTTCCGGCAGATGCGTTTGACGCTGCGATCGCGATGCAAAAGCAGATGCAAGTTTTGAATCAGCAATTGAATCTTGTAGAACCCAATCAACTAATTCTTAAAGTCGGCATCGATGCGGGGGCTTGCATTAGCGTCACCCTGAACGAACGCCCCGATTACTTTGGGATGACGGTAAATACCGCTGCCAGAGTGCAAGGACTGAGCAAAGGGAATGATATTGTTGTGACCGATTATGTGCTGGCAGATCTCAAAGAGCGAGGCAATTTTTGGGAGCAAAATGAGGTGCAATTGAAAGGATTAGCAGCTCCGATTCGGGTTCATACTCTGAGATTGTATGGGGAGAAGTTTAGCGCGATCGCATAGGTTATCAGCGATTAATACACTTCATCGTGGGAGCCAATATCAATTAAAACAATAGCGTCTTCTGCTTCATCTTCAATAGCTTTGAAGGCAAACACAATTCGACAGTCATATTCCACCGAACAAGCCCATAGCCCTTTGAGTTCACCTTGCAGCTTATGAGTTTTCAAAGCTGGTGTAAATGGATCGAGTTCAAGAAGATTAAGGACTTCAGTGATTCTTTGCTGTAACTGAGGACGTTTTTTGAGCGATCGCTTGAGGGCGCGGCGAAAGCTCTCATCCCACAAAATCTGCCTCATGTTTCTTCGCCCAATACGTCCATCATCAAGTCAGCTACAGAACCTCGTTTGGCGGTTCCTGCATCAACCGCAGCAAGCGTGTTGGCAGCATTTTGGGCGATTTCCTGGCGGCGTTTGGCGATGCGCCGCTTGTGAATCAATTCAAACAAGAGATCTTGCTCTTCTTCTGAGAGGGTTTCTACAGACTCGATGATTGTCTGAAACGAGGATGTAGAAGAGGAAGTCATAGGGATGGAGTCAATTTTAGGTGCTGTTCAAATTGTAGCTGTTCCCAAGGCGTAATCAGTTTACAATCTAGTGATTTTTATATGGCAATTGCCGCATCAATCCGGTGAGCGATCGCCGCATCAGAGCGTATAACACCGATTGACGTTACATTGAAGCTGCCTTATTCTTTCGGAGTTTGTAGCTGCTTTAAATCAGCCCAAATATCGTCCAAACTCAAAGCATCTAGCCACTGATAGCGCTCTCTGGTGTAATCGCCTCTTCCTGTATCGAATTGCTTGATAAACCGAACAGCATCCGCATATCCCAATGCTGCAATTAATGCTTCAAAACCTTTCTGGTTCAGTTCTAGTGGGGTCATTCTGGTTCTCCTTCCGCCTGGAAAATTTCCATCAACCATTGCAGGGGATTAGCAACAGCAACTTTGAGCGAGGCTTGATTGACGAATGCTTTTCGCCACAAGCGATCGTCAGTGGTCAAAAAAATATCAACATTCGCTGATTCAGAGCAGCTTAAATGAAGTGCATCAAAGGGTTTGAAACCCAGCACAACAATTTCTTTCGCTCGCTCTAGCATTGCTTCAGTGACGATAATTTTAGTGCGTGCAATTGCCAAAGAATTCATCACCCGCTGCTGTTTAAGTAAATCGGGAGTTTTGGCAATTTCAGATTCCAAAGCTGTGCTGCTCACGAGTTGCCATTGGTTAGCCTAACACCGAGACACAATCTCCAAAATTGCCTCAGCTTCCAGACGAATGCGCGCCTGTGTCCAGTCGTCAAATGGGCGGTTCAGGCAACAAACATCCATATAAATTCTGTATTGCTGCTCCATACATCCATTCTACTTGTGCTAAGCGCTCAATACACTTCATCGTGAGAACTAATATCAACTACGACAATTGCGGATCGCGTGAAAGCGTTGTCGAGATTACAGGCATCTAAAGATTAACCTACACGCGATCGCTCCCAATCATACGCGCGATCGCATCCTCATTTTCCACTTAAGTCCACCAACCAGCAAAAGTTAAGTTCGCTTGCGCCGCAAAGTCCTTAACTTTTCTGTATCGACGACTTCTATTGCCACTCTTACAACTGAAGAAAGCGATACAGATCGCTGGCAGTCGAGACAACATGCGGCTGTCGTTAATTCCCATTGCAAAAATTAAGCAATCCAACTATGGCAACTTTCATTGTTAACAACGCTGGCGATGTTGATGATAACAATCAGAATAACGGTATCACAACTCTGCGCGAAGCGATTCGCCTTGCTAGTAATTCAGCCGGTCGGGATACAGTTCTCTTAAACAGTTCTCCTTTACTGACAAACTCTTTGCCAGTATTAGGAACGGGGAATGATATTGATTTTATTGGTAATTTTGTCAATCGAGGCGTCACTATTAATGGTAATAACAATCAAATTTTCACCATCAATGGTGCCAATATTAGCTTCACCAACCTGACGATTCGCAATGGCGTAGCCCTCGGCGGCAGTGGGACTCGTGGCGGCGGCGGCGGACTGGGCGCTGGTGGTGCAGTTTTTATCAACCGGGGTAATGTCGTTGCCGACCGGGTGACGTTTTCCAACAACTTCGCGATTGGGGGCAATGGCAGCAACGGACGCGGCGACGGCAACCGAGGCGGTAACGACTCTGGTAGCGGTCAAACTGGCTTTGCTGGCGGCAGTGGCGGCAACTTCAATAACCTCAGCGATGCAGCACTGAATAATCTGGGACTGGGGAATGGTGCGGGGGATGGTGGCGGCGGCGGTGCTGGCGGTCGCGTTCTCTCTAGTGGAACTGGTGAAGGTGGTCGCCCAGGTGACTTTGGGGGATTTGGTAGCTTCGGTTCCGGTGGCGGTTCTGGTGGTGGCGGCGGTGGTGGTGCTGGCGGTGCGGGTGCCTTCCGCAATGGTGCTGGCGGCGGTCGTGGCGGTGCTGGCGGTGCTGGCAGCTTCGGTGCCGGTGGCGGCGGTGGCGGCGGCGGCGGCGGCGGCGGCGGCAACGTCTTAGGTGGTAGTGGTGGCAGTGGTGGTGCGGCTGGAAATGGCGGTGCTGCGGGCGAATTTGGGGGCAGCAGTTTCGGAGGATTTGGCGGCGGCAACGGTCGTTCTACCTTTGATGGCGACAGTCCCGGTGGCGGTGGTGTCGGCGGCGACGGCGGCGGTGGCGCGGGTTTGGGCGGTGCGATTTTCGTCAATTCTTTACCCAACTCTACAGCAAATTTGACGTTGATTAACAGTCGCTTTGAGAACAACACTGCAAATGGAGGCACTCGCGGTGATGGCGATGCAGGCAGCGGTCAGGGACGCGGCGGCGCGATTTTTGTCCGCAATGGCGCTTCTGTGGCAGCGACTGGCTTAACTTTTTCTGGCAATACTGCTTCTACGAGTGATGCTAATCAGTTTGGTACTATTAGCAATCTCACAATTCCCACAGTTACTATTAGCTCAAGTCAAGCTGCTAGCGAATCCGCTGCGAATTCGGGAAGTTTTCGCGTCAATTTGTCTAACGCTTTCCCGGTTGATCTTGATGTTAATCTTGCTGTTTCGGGGACTGCTACGGAAGGAACGGATTACAATAATTTATCCCGCACTGTGAGAATTCCTGCCAATACTGCGAGTGTTGTAACTAACATTGGTACGCGGGATGACCAGATTTTTGATCCCAATGAAACTGTTGTTGTGACTTTGGCAAATGGGAGTAATTACAACCTCGGCGGTGCGAGAAGTACTACTCTCACGATTGCAGATAACGAACCTTTGGTGAGTATTACTCCAGGCAATAACCCTAACGAAGCTAACGAAGCTGCGGGGACGTTTGCGATCGCACTATCTCAACCTGCCCCAAGAAATGACGGTTTAGTAATCGATTATACGATTAGCGGTTCGGCAACTCCCAATGAGGATTATGATGCTTTAACTGGCACTATCTTAATTCCTCAAGGGGCAACAACTGGGACAATTTCAGTTAACCCGTTCCAAGATAGTATCATCGATCCAAATGAAACGGTTACCGTTACTCTGGTTGAAAGAACGGGAAGACTTGGTTATGGTGTTAATCCCGCTAGCAACAGCGCTACACTAACGATTCAGGATGACGAAAGAATTCCAGAAATTAGCATTGCAGCGGATAATGACTCGATTTCAGAAGATGGTTTTGGGCGATTTGAACTCAATTTGACCGCACCGGCACCGATTGACGGACTGACTATCAACTATCAAGTTAGGGGCACTGCAACCAATGGAACCGATTATCAAACGCTGCGGGGAGAAGTGTTTGTTCTTCCCGGAAATACCAGCGTTGGAATTGGCATAGGTGCGTTGGAAGATTTCCGCCAAGAGGGCAATGAAACTGTAGAGATTACGTTATTGTCGGGACAAAATTATACGATTGGTACTGCAAATACAGCCAATCTGGCGATCGCGGATAATGACCAAGCGGGGGTGACTATTTCTCCCCTGAATGGCAACGTTTCAGAAGCAGGTGGGACGGCAAGTTTTACCGCTGTTTTGAATAGTCAACCGGATGCGCCGATTTTCCTCAATCTTGTTAGTTCTAATACGGGAGAAGGCACGGTTTCTACTTCTGAACTTACCTTTACGCCGGAAAATTGGAATGCGCCGCAAACCTTTACCGTGACGGGGGTGGATGATGCGATCGCCGACGGCAATCAAAGTTTTACCATCCAAACCAGCATCGCGAATAATTCTGATGATGCTAACTATCTCAACCTCAATCCCGCCGATGTAAATCTGGTCAATCTCGATAATGATATTCCCAATGTTTTGATTGCTCAAACTGATGGCAATACCAGCGTAACGGAAGGAGAAATAACAGATAGTTACTCGGTGGTATTAACAACTGCACCGACTAGCGATGTCAATATAACTCTGACACCTGACAACCAGATTAATCTCGGTTCACCTGTTACCCTTACTTTTACACCAGATAACGCCACAACTCCCCAAACAATCAACGTCACAGCAGTAGATGATGCTGATGTAGAAGGGTTGCACACCAGTATTATTAGTCACGGCATTAATAGCGCCGATACTAACTACAACGGGATTCAAATTGCTGATGTAGCGGTGAATATTTCTGACAACGATTTGCCTACCGTTACTGTAACTCCTGGCGGTAATGCCAGCGAACAAAGTGCAATTCCGGGTGTGTTTAGTTTCTCATTAAGCGATGTCGCACCTCAAGGCGGATTAACCGTCAATTACCAAGTTAGCGGTGTGGCAGCGAACGGGGTCGATTATGGCACATTATCGGGCAGCGTTTTGATTCCAGAAGGCGAGTTTGGCGCGAATTTATTTGTCAATCCAGTTAACGATTTAATTGATGAAGATCCGCCCGAACCTTTGACGCTAACTCTACTTCCGGGCAGCAATTATCAGGTGGGAACTAATAGTAATGCCACCGTGAGTATCAGCGATGATGATATTGCTGGCGTGCGAATTTTAGAAACAGGAAATCGCACCAATGTAATTGAAGGCGGGATTACCGATAGTTACACCGTGAGTCTGACTAGCGAACCTACGAGTAATGTCGTAGTTGATTTTACGACGAACAATCAACTGCAAGCGATCGCACCCCTCACCTTTACCCCTGATAATTGGAATGTCGCACAACGAGTCACCGTCGCGGCAGTCGATGATGGCATTGCTGAAGACAACCATACGAGTATCATTCAACACCAAGTCACCAGCACCGATCCCAACTACCAAGGGATTAGCGCCCGCGACGTGACCGCAAATATCCGCGATCGCGTTTTTGACTCTCGCACCACCGCAGAGGGGTTAGGGACGATTCTGGATCGGCTACAGGGGATTGTGCAACAGGAGTTGCTATCAATTAATTTGCCAATTGCAGGCCAGGTGGCAAATTTTGCTCCGCGTTTGATCGAAGGTTTTCGCAACAATTTAGTCAACCGAGTAACGACAGCGAGGGATTTAACGCAGAATAGTTTAACCGGGATTTTGCGAGATGCGATCGCGCCTTTCTTTCCCAACGTTCAAATCTCCAGCAATGCTAATCCAGACGAGACGAATTTCCAAATTAATTTCGGCAATGTCTTCCAACTGAATAATGTTGCCCTTGCCGAAAATTTGGGATTGCCTGCATTAGGTTTAAACCTGGATAATGGTCGCGGTAATGTTACGTTTGACTATGATTTAAACTTGGGTTTTGGCATCAATCGTGACTTAGGCTTTTTTGTTAATCCTGACAATACTGGAGTTAGCGCCGATGTCGATTTAAACCTGAATAACCTGGCTAACGCATCGGGAAGTTTGGGATTTTTACCTTTCAACTTCAGCAACGATGCTGCTAATAACAGCACAGTCAACTTAGATTTCAACGCCAATCTCAACGACGTAGATCTTCCTGGTGGAGTCGATGACGGAAATCGCCTCACTCTCACCGAATTGCGCGGGAATTTACCCGCTGCCAATCTTTACGATGCCACCGCCACTGGCGATGCAAATTTGGGATTAAGAGGTCGAGTCAATTTAGCAGGTAACCCGGCACTTCCTGGTTTAGCTTTTGACTTGGGAGTTGATTGGAATGGCATTAATTATGCAGGCGGGCAACCTGGAAATATCCCAGCGCCAACGGTTTTACTCAACAATACTGGATTGGATGTAGGCACATTTGTCAGCAACTTTGCCGTGCCAATTTTGCGGCGCATCGATCCAATTATTCAGCCATTTCGCCCGGTTATTCAGTTCCTCAACACCGATACCAAACTGTTTTATGCCATCTCCGACCAAGTGGGAAGACGGTTTGATATTAACAACGACAATCGCGTCACAGTTCTGGAACTTGGCCTTACTTTATCAGGTCGCGATGGTACTTTAGAAACCGGATTCTTTGATGCCATTGTTTCCTTAGATCAACTATCCCAATTATCTACCCAACTGCCGACCAACGAAACCCTAGTTATCGATCGCGGTGACTATCGCTTGGATGGATTCGATCCTACCAATCCCAACCAAAGTGTTCTGAATGCCCAAATTGTTTCCACCGATCCGGCAGATACACCCCGCTTCGATATCATTAGTCAACTTACCCGCAACTTTTTATCGGCATTCCAAGCATTGGAAGGTCTTGATATCCCAATTTTGACCAACCCGCAAACAACAGCAGAGTTAATTATTGGCAAACCCGATATTAACTTGCTAACCTACGACGTGCCAGAATTGGAACTCGATCTATCATTCGATCAAGAAATTCCCATCGCCTCGTTCTTTGAAATAGCTTCCCTCAATGTTTTGCTGCAAGGGGGAATTACAGCAACAACAGATTTGGGATTTGGTTTCGATACCAATGGATTGAGTCAGTGGCGAAATTTAGGCTATGCTGCTAACGAAGCATTTCGGGTATTGGATGGATTTTTTGTTAGCGATCGCGCTAACCCCGACGGCACAGGTGAAGATGTTCCCGAACTCAACATTACTGCTACTCTTTCTGCTGGATTGGGTGCAGATATTGCCAATGTTGTTTCTGGTTATCTCGAAGGAGGAATTGAAGGCATTGTCGATATTGATTTAGTAGATGTAGGCGAAGGAAATGGCACCGATGATGGCAAGATTCGCGTTTCCGAAGTCATTCCCCGTTTAACAACTGCACCTGGGCAACTATTTGACGTTGACGGTACTATTAATGCCTTCTTGGGTGCAGATATCCGAGTGTTAGGTCAAACCGTTTACGAACCCCGCTTTGCTACCTTCCAACTTGCCCAATTTACCCTGGGACGGACTAACAGTTTCCGAGGCGTTGGTAGCGATCCTTATTTAGCAAGTGCGAAAGTATTCTTCGATGCCAACTTCGACGGGATTCAAAATGCTGACGAAGCTTTCACTGTTAGCAATGCCGATGGCACTTTTGACTTGCAAGTATCGATCCCTGATGTCGATCGCAATAACAACGAAATCATCGATCCAGAAGAAGGCAGATTAGTCTTTGTCGATGGTTTCGATATCTCCACCGGGTTAAACCAAATCGCACCTTTGTATGCAACTACCGACGCTACCGTCGTCACGCCACTCACCACATTAATTGCCGAATTAGTGGGAGATGGCGCCACCGTTGCCAATGCGGAAAATACAGTCGAACAAGCATTAAGTTTACCCTCAGAAATTGCCCTCAATAACTTCGATGCTTTACAAGCGATCGCCAATAACAACCCCAACGGCATCGCAGTCTTTGCCAGACAAGCGCAAGTGCAAAATACAATCGTTTTAGCAACCAGTCTAATCGGCGGACAAATCGCCCCGCAAGTCATTGATGCACTTGCCAATCAACTGCAATCCGGCTTAGATTTAGGCAACGCCACCCAACTATCCAATCTAATTGCCACCCTCGCACCTAATTTAACTCCGGCAATCGGGGATGGATTTGGCACAATTGTCGCCGAATTGAACACCAAGATTGATGATATTCTTGCCAGCAATCTTTCTCTGAATAACAAAGCAGTTGAAATCGCCAAAATTCAGCAAGTAGCACAAGGCGCAGTTGCCCTCGATTTTGCCGCGATCGCAACTGGAAAACCCATCGCAGAACTAATTCAAGAAAACACCGGAAATGCACTAGAACAGCAAATAACTAATGCCACAGTTCAAAACCCCACCACTCAACCCGATCTTGCTAATACTGTCCCCACTGCCAATCCCGATATTGTCACCAGCATCGCAGGTGCTACCATCAACATCAACGTATTAGAAAACGATCGCGACGCAGACAACGATCCGCTAACAGTCGATCGCATCTTCCAACCCCAAAACGGCAGCGCCACCCTCAACAACGACGGTACAATCTCTTACACACCCAACCCAACTTTTACCGGAGAAGATACCTTTGCTTACGTTATTACCGATGGCAAAGATGACTTTTCCACCAGCAACGTCAGCATTACTGTAACACCTCCCAACGAGATCGTTGGTACTGCTGGCAACGATTCCTTAACCGGGACAAATCAAAGCGATCGCATAGTCGGTTTGCAAGGACAAGACATCCTTACCGGCGGCGAAGGTAACGATCAATTCGTTTACAAAAGTCTAACCGATGCAGGCGATCGCATCACCGACTTTGAAGTAGGAAGCGATCGCATAATCTTAACCCAACTTCTCGACACCTTAAACTACCAAGGAACCGATGCGATCGCCGATAAATACATCTTCCTAGCCTCCACAGGCACAGGAACCATGCTAGAAATCGACCCCGACGGCCCCACAGGCAACGGCATTTTCCGACCCTTACTTTTAGTCCAAAACGTCACAGTTGACGCCTTAAACAATCCCAACAACTTCACCTTCTAAACCTCTCATCCTCTTCCTCTGCGTCCTCTGCGTCTCTGCGGTTAAATCAACTTTCAACTCACAAAAAAAGGAGAAAAACCATGTCCAACAACTTACAAAAAATTAGTGCGATCGCAACCACCATCGCCCTCACTCTCACCGCGATCAAACCTGCCCAATCCGCCACCCTCACCTACAACATCTCAGGCACAACAGATTCCGGCCCATTAGTCGGCGAAACCTACTCCGGTTCCTTCAGCTTCGATGATGCAACCCTAACTAGAAACGGCAGCGAATTCTTAACCCCTACCAATCTAAACCTAAACTTTTCCAATCCCATATTCAGTAACGCAACTCCCATGTTACCTGCTCAATTAGCATTCTCCAATGGCACATTTCTAGGGCTAAATATTTCCACTTCTATCTACAGCTTTGTCCCCGGTTTCTTTAGCCTCAATGAGGCATTATTTGCCTATCAAGTCAATCAACAAGGAGGTGCGGGAAGCATAAATTATACCTTACGTCAAGAACCTGCTGCATCAGTACCAGAACCTGCCGCAACCATTGGTTTATTGCTGTTGGGTATTTGGGGAATTAGCAAAAAGTTGAATCATCAAACTATAGCCTTTCCCAGCAAGCCGAAAAACATTTAGAATCCAGCGAGTTGTAATCTAGTAAGCGAGATGAGGAAGATGATGAAGTAATTTCTTCTAAATCTTCCTCATCTTCTCAGTGTTTTTGATAATGTAGGGGCGGGTTTTACGAGAAATATTTGACAGCTACCCAAGGATAAATAAACCCTTCCTTTGCTGACGCTACCGATGCCATCGGACATGATATAAACGATCAAAATTGGTGGTAGGGAACAGCAGAAAACCTTCGAGTTTTAGGCAAAGCTGATTGATGCCGTGTCCCTGCATTTTGACGGCTGGTTTTATTCTGCTAAACGCCATCCTAACCGGGTTGGCTGTTGGTAAATTTGCTTGAGAGTGTTGATATCTCTGGCAGAAATTAAAGGCGGATGGCGAACTTGGGAAAAGTAAAGCGCATCTGTTTCTAAAGGGCTGTGTCCCCAAATACCTAATGCATGACCGAGTTCGTGGCGGGCGCTGGCTAAGATCGATTGCGGTGCAGCGTTAGGATTGAGATTAATCGTAAATCGGTGCGATAAAATTCCTGATGGGTGGATGTATAATTCGTAACGCGCTTCCGCTGCACGGGCGCGTGCGATTTGAAATTGTCCGGTATTGCGATTAAAAGATGCTTGTAGGGGAGGGCGCGATCGCCAAACCACAATATCCGCCCCAACTGCCTCGCTCACAATCTCTAAAGGCAAGTAAACCCCCCATTCCCGCACCGCCTGTACCACAGCATCAACCCATGCTTTAGACGCATCAGACGCCAATGGCACTAAGTTTAGCTTCGGACTCAGGAGGCAGAGCCTCCGTAACTCGTTCCCAGGCTCAGCCTGGGAACGAGATCCTAGAGGCTCTGCCTCGCTACCCTTGGTTGCATGTGGCTCAGACGAGCTTATAGCTGGCTCTACGTAGATTTTTACGGGGAACTCCGACCAAACTAAATAACCGACTTCCGTCGGCTTCACGGCGGAAAAATAATCGCCGCTGTTGGTTGAATCTTGCCATTGTAGGAGCATTGGCGGCAGGGGATGCGATCGCTCTGATGGTAAACTTGCTGGAATTGCCCCTAGTTTATCCGCCGCCAAAATTAGCACGGCGGTGCAAATAGCCAGTGTAATAACTATCAGTAACCGCCGCCTTCTCAACTTGACTATTTAGGTAACCAACCGGCACTTAAAACCACGGTTAAACCCATAAAAAGGGCTGTCAGCGTCCAAGTTATGCGGTTGAGGGTGGTTTCTGCACTCTTAGTGCTGCTAAACAACTGCGCTTGTCCCCCAATCGCTGCAATGCCATCGCCTTTGGGACTGTGCAGCAGCACTAAAATAACTATACCTAAAGCAGAGATTGCCCAAATAATTTCTACAATGTTGGTGATGGTCATGGGTTTGGTAATCGGTAATTGGTAATTGGTAATTGGTAATTGGTAATTGGTAATTGGTAATTGGCAGAGGGACTAGAGTAGAGGGAATTGAATTTCTGTTTTCCCGTTTCCTATTTCTTTTCTCTTTTGCTATTACCCATTACCCATTACCCATTACCCATTACCCAATTATAGAGAAAGACGCACTGGTGTTCGATTGAGTTTGACTTCAAATTCTGCCGGTAGCAGCATCGAGTTACCTGTCATTTCCGCGGGTTGCGGTAGTCGTAAAATTTCTAAGATCGTGGGAGCGATATCGCACAGACGCCCATCGCTTCGCAAGTTGACTTCGGTGCCGTATCCGGGAATTTTCACGCCTTCGCCTTCTACCAAGATAAAAGGGACTGGGTTAATTGTGTGTGCTGTCCAGGGGTTGCCTTGTTCGTCCCACATGTATTCGGCGTTACCGTGGTCGGCGGTAATTAGCGCCGTGCCTCCGGCTTTAATAATGCTTTCTAGCAGGCGTCCCAAATTGCGATCGACGGTTTCTAATGCGGTAATGGCGGCTTCCCATATCCCTGTATGTCCTACCATGTCTGGGTTGGCGTAGTTGATGACGATTAGGGAATAGATGCGTTTTTCGATGGCGGCGATCGCACCATCGGTCACTTGTTCCGCAGACATCCTGGGTGCTTTATCATACGTCGCCACCATCGGACTTTGCACTAACTCTCGATCTTCCCCTGGAAATGGCTCTTCTAAACCCCCGTTGAAAAAATAGGTAACGTGGGCGTATTTTTCCGTTTCTGCGGTGCGTAACTGCTTTAAACCGTGCTGCGAAATCACTTCTCCCAACAAATTTGTCAGGTTCTGGGGTTCAAATGCCACCAATACGGGAAATTCTGCATCGTACTGAGTAAAGGTAACGTAGGTTAGGGGTTGGATAATACTGCGCTCAAACCCAGTAAAATCTGGACTGACAAATGCTTGCGTTAACTGCCGCGCTCGGTCGGGACGGAAGTTAAAGAAAATAATCCCATCCCCTGCTTCTACCGCACCCGGTGCAATCCGAGTCGGGATCGCAAACTCATCCGTCACGCCTTCAGCGTAAGAAGCTTGCAATACTTCAACCGCAGAACGTCCGTCGCCTTCGCCGTCTTGGGTCATCACATTGTAAGCCAGTTTAACCCGATCCCATCGCTTATCGCGATCCATCGCATAATAGCGACCGCTGAGCGTGACGATACGCCCTACACCGATTTGGTCAATATGGTCTTGAATCTTTTGAATCGCTTCTACGCCTTCTTTGGGATTGGTATCCCGCCCATCGGTAATCGCGTGAACGCAAACTTGGGAAATCCCCCATCCTTTGGCGAGATCTAGCAATCCCAGTAGATGACTTAAATGGGAATGCACCCCACCATCCGAACACAAACCCATCAGGTGTAACTTGCTGCCCCGATTTTTCACCTCTTGGCAAACTTTCACCAATGCTGGGTTAGTTTGTATGGTGCCATCTTCGACAGCATCCGAGATCCGAACTAATTCTTGCGGGACGACTCTTCCTGCTCCTATATTCAGGTGTCCGACTTCCGAGTTACCCATTTGGCCTTCTGGTAACCCCACAGCCTTCCCGGAAGTGCGGATCAGCGTGTGGGGATAGGCTGCCCAGAGGCTATCCATTATGGGTGTGTTAGCAGCGGCTATGGCGTTTCCTTCGGTTTCTTCTCGGTAACCCCAGCCATCCAGTATTATTAGCACTACTGGAGAAACAGGCGCTTGCGCCATACTAAATCGCCCTTTGTTCAAGTCTTACTTCGCAAATGATATCACCCACTTTGGGGTTCTTACTTAACTTTATACCTAGTTTCTCAAGGTTTATATCTACCGCTTGGAGTGTTTTATAAGTTCAAAAACGCTGTTTTATACGGAATTCTTGACAATTTCTGACTGGGTTGCTTCCAGTTCCTTACCGTGAGCCTTGTTAAATATAGAACATTCTCAATATTAGTTTACTAAATTTACTGCTTCTTAAATCGTTATTCATAAATCGCTCCAGTAGGGTAATAGGAAATTATTGAAGATATTAGTGTATTCAATCAGTCATTTGATTGAATTTTGCACCAATATAATAATCTGTCAAGGAATAAAACACTGGGCAGTTTAGGAACAGAGATCGGATCTGAATTAATAAAAATCTCTGCGTCAAAATCTCTCTTTGTGATGATGAATTCAATTCAATCTGCAATTAAACTTTTTTAATGCAGTTAACAGCGGAGGCTTTTCCCTATGACTCAGGATGTATTTGAACTACCAGGCCCAGAGGGTAACTCAATTGTTGGTAATTTGCTAGACCTGGGACAAGATCCATTAGGGTTTGTAGAGCGTTGTCGCGATTATGGCGATATTGTACCTTTGCGTTTGGGACTGACACCTGTTTGCTTAGTATTTAATCCTGACTACATTGAAGAAATCCTCAAAGAACGGAATACTTTTATTAAAAGTAGGGGCTTTCGCGTTTTAAAAACGCTGTTAGGTGAAGGGTTGTTAACCGCTGAGGGCGAATCTTGGTTTTGGCAGCGTCGTCTAGCTCAACCAGTATTTCAGCAAAAGCGGATTCATGGCTATGGCGAAATTATGGTGGAATACGCCGATAAAATGTTGCAAAACTGGAAAGATGGCGAAGTGCGGGATATTCACGCCGATATGATGCGCCTGACTTTGCAAATTGTGATGAAGTGTATTTTTAACGCTGATGTGGATAATGGAGAAGCTCAAGTCGTCGCGAATGCTTTAGATGTCGCAATGCATTGGTTTGAGAGCAAGCGCAGGCAAAATTTCCTGGTGTGGGAATGGTTTCCCAGACCGGAAAATATTCGCTATCGGAATGCGATCGCGCAAATGGACGAAGCAATTTACAACCTCATCCGCACCAGTCGCAATCGCAGCGAAAAAACCAACGATCTACTCTCAATGCTAATCGAAGCCCGCGATGAAGATACGGGTCAGCAAATGGATGATAAACTGTTGCGCGATGAAGTCGCAACCCTGATGTTAGCCGGACACGAAACTACCGCTAATGCCCTTAGTTGGACGTGGATGCTGTTAGCTCAACATCCCGAAGTAAAAGAGAAACTGCAAGCAGAATTAAAACAAGTTTTGGCAGGCAGGTTGCCAACTGTAGCCGATATTAAAAGCTTGCGCTATACCGACCAAATAATCAAAGAATCGATGCGTCTTTATCCCCCCGTGGCGATGTTTGGACGCGAAGCCGCCCAAGATGCGATAGTTGGCGATTACTCGATTCCTGAAGGCACAACAGTGATGATTAGTCAATGGGCAATGCATCGAAATCCCAAGTATTTCGACCAACCCGATAAGTTTATCCCGGAACGCTGGACAGAAGAGTTTGAAAAACAATTACCGCGCGGAGTTTATATTCCCTTCGGCGATGGCCCCCGTATTTGTATAGGTAAAGGTTTTGCTCAAATGGAAGCGGTTTTGCTTTTGGCTGCGATCGCGCAACAATTCGACTTAGAATTAGTGCCGGGATTCCCCATCGTACCTCAACCTTCTATTACCTTACGTCCTGAATACGGCATCAAGGTTCAGATCAAACATATCGGCAACCCGCCTAATTCTCAACCAAGAGAAGTTGCGGCATTGTTGTAGAGAGGCTGCTTTCGCCGTCCCGTTGAACCGCAAAGACGCGAAGTACACGAAGGAAGAAGGAAGAAGAAGTGGTTAATTTTTGATGTTGTAGGGGCAGGTTTTACCAGTTAATCTGTGGAACCACAAGATATGCCGACAAACCCGCTCCGGCTGTCGTTACTGATGCTACAGATTTACTCAGCTTCCAACGTCTCAAAAACAATCTCAAATACCCCATTCGGCACATATCGCCGCAAAGATCTGGCATGGTCGTCGGCGTCTTGGCGGTTCGCAAAACGCGCGATAATGTGAGTCTTAGTTTGAGGCAAGATTTGCGCGATCGCCCAAGGTCGTTGCAATTTTTCCCGATTCCTGACAATGTTCAAGTAACTGGCAAGCATTGAGCCGTCGAGATTTACACACAACTGCTCAATTAGCAACGTGGCAATGCTTTTAATTTCTGGTGCTTTTAGACACATTCTTTGGGCGTCGAAATCGCGATCGCTATAATTCCCAATCCGCGATAGTAGCTGCAAAACCCCAAATTCGCTCAATGCTTGCTGGTATGCTGGCGGGCGATCGCGCAAAAATCCAGCCATCGGTTCTATCATTGTGAAAGCCTCCTTTTGTTTATGGAGCCAGAAGCCAGCGTCAGCCGTCGGAAAGTTGAGCGCTGGCTTTTGACTTTTCAGTGTAGCGATTGATGGCAAATAGCATAACACAGAATTTGTGTGTTTTTGTTTGTTTCTGTTTGAAACATAGGGAAACACACAGGAGAGTGTACGATTGATAACATGGCGAAAGTAACCGTAACCATATACATGGATGACAAAGACAAGGAAGCGCTGCAAAAATTGGCAGATGTTGAAGAGCGCTCTTTGTCTCAGATGGCACTGTTAATTCTGAAACAAGCTATTAGAAAAGCCGAACAGGAAGGAAAAATTTAGCGGCTTTAGTATCAAGGGAAAGAATCAGGCAATCGCTATAATTCCCAATCCGCGATAGTAGCTGCAAAACCCCAAATTCGCTCAATGCTTGCTGGTATGCTGGCGGGCGATCGCGCAAAAATCCAGCCATCGGTTCTATCATTGTGAAAGCCTCCTTTTGTTTATGGAGCCAGAAGCCAGCGTCAGCCCTCGGAAAGTTGAGCGCTGGCTTTTGACATTTTGAGGGTACGTTTGGTACTTAAGGTAAGTATAGTACTTTTAGTCCATAAGTACCGCAAAACACTTGTTAGCAAAATGAGACAATATAGCTAAAAGTTATGTTTGGTCTTGAAATTGAGCGAAAAGCAAAAGCTAGTTATAGTCAAAACCTCGATTCCTGAAGAGCTGCGGAACTCTTTCAAAGCTGTTTGTGCTAAGGAAGGCAGGAATATGAGCGATGTATTGTCCAACTTGATCGAGCAATATGTAAAGGAGCGGGAAGACAAGTAGGGAAAAGGCGTCATACAGATCGATGAGCTATCCTACATCTTGATAATGCCGTGTCTCTACCATGCAGGTGTTGCATTGATACGGCTTTCTAAATCGGCATATCTTTGCTGGTACAAGGTTTTGAGACGAGCGATCGCACCCTCCCCATAGCGCTCCTCTTCTCGCAAAATCGACTGCCAAAGGTCGTTAAGCGCGCTTAAGCTGGAGCAAAAGCGAATCAGAGCGCGACAAGCGGCGATCCATTGCTCTAACTGGCGGTAACTGACAAAGTAACCGCCAATTCCTTTGATATGCACCCATAAAACGTTATGCCATTTTTCCCAGTTGAGAATCCGCTCTTGGCTGATTTTCAGGAATTTGGCAACTTGTCTGAGAGTGATAACAAAGGTTTTGGGGTCAATCCTGCGGCGTAGAGGTTGCATGGCTATTTTCCTTCACTTCTGGGCATTCCCTGCTCACAGCATTATTGGTGGAGTTCTGAGCATCACAGATATTTGCGCCTCTTTACAATGTAGATTGTATATGTTTAAAATAAAATATACCTTGTAGAATGTCAATATGTTAATCCAAAACTCTTATGAAGCTCTAGTCCCCGTTGATCGCTTTAAAACCAGCCTGCTGGGCGACTAAGGTTAGATACTTCGATGTAGCCAGAGTTGGCTCATACGCTCCTTTTTCCCACTGGCTGACAGTTTGCTGATACACGCCCAGTTTTTCTGCAAACTCTGCCTGTGTCATGCCCATGTGACGGCGCAGCGCTTTGATGAGCGCTCCATTCCAAAGCACAGTGTCGCCTTTGCGCTTAACTTGATAATTGCTAGAAGGTTTGCAAAATGTAACGCGCTGCTCGCTCAGATCGACATCCTCAACCCGATAGCCAGCTTCCATCCAGGCTGAAGCTTGGAGTGCGCCTTTGCTGCGATTGCTCCACCATGCCCGTTTTTCCTTGGCTGAATCGGGTAAGGTGTCGTTCATCAGTGCCTCGATTTCAGCAAAGGTGAGGATGACTTCGCTTTGATTGCTGCCACGCAAAAATTCGAGGAGTGGCTGGTATTTGCTGCCCTCCTTCATCTTCTTTATCTTTCTTATATTTAGGTAACAGATTTAAAGGTAGCAAAATTTGAGGCTCGTGCTTAAGCGATCGCACTCGCCAAAAATCAATTACTCATCCTCATCTCCCGTTTTACCCTGCACGCCCTTGACAATGCGGGAAAGTTGAGTTTTCTCATCCACGGTAATGCGAGAGGGAGAACCGCTAATAATCCGTTCGTAATTGCGGAAGGAATCTCTAATTTCCGCCCCGCGTTCGCTGATCGTATATTCGCGAATGCCTTTATCGTGCCAGGAACCTCGCATTTTAAACACGTTAATCGCCCGCGACATTTCACCTCTAATTTCTACATATTGCAGCATTAAAATCGTATCTGTAATTGTAGAAATATGAGAATCCGTAATCGAATGCGACCCCATAAACTGATCGGTCGTATTGGTGAAAAAGCCGGTAATTTCTTCTTGCTTGGCAAAACCAGTCACCCCAATTACAAACTGGCGAAAGGCATTATTGCTCACTCCTCGCGCCAAAGCTGAGAGCGAATCAATCGCAATTCGAGAAGGTTTAAACGCGGCAATTTCAGTTTTAATAATCTGCAAGTGGTCTTCTAAACCAGCCGATTCTGGATAGGCGCAGATAATTTTCAACAAACCTTTTTGTTCAAAATCTTCAAAATCAATTCCCCAAGAATAGGCATTGCGCGACAGTTGAGCGCGGGATTCTTCATAAGCAAACAAAATCGCTCGCTCGTTTCTAATGCAAGCATTTTGAATGAACTTACTAACTAAAAGCGTCTTGCCGGTTCCCGTCGCCCCCGTCGCCAAAATAATCGAATCTTTAAAGAAACCGCCGCCGCACATTTCGTCCAAGGTTTCCACTCCAGAAGAAACCCTCGCATTGGAAGATCGTTGAGTCAATCGCATCGCTCCTAATGGGAAAATGTTAATACCATCATTGGTAATTGTGAAAGGATATTCTCCTTTCATGTGAGTTGTACCGCGCAATTTCAGAATTTCAATCGTGCGGCGGCGGCGTTCTCCTTCTAAAACGTTGCGGAGAATTACCACATTATCCGAGACAAATTCTTCTACCCCAAATCTAGCCACCGGGCCGTATTCTTGCTCGCGTTCGGTAGTCATAATTGTGGTAACACCTACCTGCTTCAGGCGTGCCACCAGGCGAAAGATTTCTCGTCGCACTACACTGGCTGCATCGTACTGCTGAAATACTGCCGTCACCGAGTCAATGGAAACTCGTCTGGCTTTATATTTGCGAATGGCGTATTGCAAGCGTTCGATCAAAGCAGAAAGGTCAAAATTGCCTACCACATCCTGCCCTTCCGGATCGGGAGACGCATCTAGAATAAATAGCTTGCCATCTTCGATTAATTTTTGTAAATCCCAGCCAAAACTAAAGGCATTTTTGATAATATCTGTCGGAGATTCTTCAAAGGTAACAAAAACTCCTGGCTCATCAAAAAAAGTGATGCCGTTGTAGAGGAACTGCGCGGCTAATAATGTTTTGCCGGTTCCTGATGTACCGCTCACCAATGTTGCTCTGCCTACTGGCAAACCTCCGTGAGAGATATCATCGAACCCCTCAATCAGAGTGCGTATTTTTTCAACGCCTACTTTTACCGATTCATTTTGCTGCCCAATTTGATTCGTTGGTTTCATTTTTTGAACTAAAGTTATTAGCCGTATTCCCGATGCTAAATCAACCTGTTATATACTACATCTAACACAAAACCTGTCAACTCGGTTGTTTACCTTGGCATTATAAACCCAATTCTTCATCTTCTTCTTCGCGCAGTTCTTCGTAGAGCAGATCTAACCCAATCAAGACTTTTTCTCGGTCTGATAGATCGCCAATTATTTTTCGCACCGGAGGCGGCAATATTTTAGCTAGGGTCGGCGTTGCTAAGATTTTATCTTCCTCCGCTAGTTGCGGGCTTTTTAGTACGTCAATCACTTTTAGCGCGTACACTCCTTGGAATTCCTCTTCCAGAATATTTTTGAGGGTTTTTAAAGCTCTAACTGAGTTGGGCGTATTGCCAGCAACATAAAGCTTTAGAACGTAGGTTTTTTTCAGTGGACTCATAATTTTTTTCATGATTGATTATTTAAGGTTCATCGTTCATTGTAAGCGAATTATTATCAATTATTACTTCTGAACTCTGAACCTTTTATTAAGAATCTCTAGGAATGGAACGGCGGTACATTTCGCAGAGGTGGGCGATCGCATCGATTAGGGTCAGTCGGTAATCCAATAATATTTCATCGCTGCGCCCTTCTAATTTAAGTTGTTTGGAAAGATCGTCCATTAATTCCATGTGAATTTCCACAATTTGAGTAACCGAAATATCGCAAAAAAATGCTTGATTGACAAACTCATCAATTTTTTGATTCAACAGGTCGTCTTTAGAAAAGTACATCAACACAATCTCGCGGTACTCAGCTTTGAGTTGATTGATAAACTCCTGTTTCTGCTCCGATGAAAGATTGCGGAAAAAGTTTTGGGGATTTCGTTTATAGTACACGCCTAAGTATCCTAACCGCTCCCGAAGTTTGTCAGCTAGCCGGTGCTGCTGTTCTTGAAGAAAACTTTGATTTTTAACTTCTAAGGTGTCGTCAGACATGGAGAATGGAGGGGAACTAGGGAGCCGCGGCGAAAGATCTAAAAACACAGTAATAGCGTAGTCGATGTAGCGAGGAATTTCGCTGAGTTGGGTAATTGATATGCGGACAGCAACGTTTTGATAAAACAGGCTGGCATCTTCTGAGATGGAGTTAGCTGCTGTAGCTGTGGGGGCTGGGGTGGGACTCAAATAAAAGTCTTTGGCATCTAGCTCGACCTTTAAAATTACCAACGGTAAGAGAGTTCCCTGGTCGTACAGTTGGGTAAGCAGGGGCAATAACTGCGGATCATCTTGTAAAATCAGGCAATCTGGCACTTGATTGTCTGGCTCGAGTCTTCGCAAAAACTCTGGTTGAGAGTAGATTTGAGTCAGCAGATAGCGATCGCTACTCAAATATTGCGCCAGGGACTGACCCAGTAGCTCAGACTGTAGGTAGGTTAAAATCGATAGTCGCGATCGCACAACTTGAGGTAATAAAACAATAAGTTAAACGAGCCAGCATACCCAGCGAGCTAGGGCGATGCCGTCCCAGGCACAATACAATGCTTAACATTTAAGCTAACATTTGTTGAATTGTAATTAATTGTAATGGCTAATAGTGCCGAAGCTTCTGGCAAGGCTGATAATTAATCCAGACACTATTTTGCTCGCGCGTGACTCGGTGGCGAAAAAATTGCCACCGATACCTGTGGCATGGCTGACTCCTCTAAACGTACCTCCAACAAATCGCTTGTGGCGTCATGGGGGTGTTTTGGGAGCGACCAGTAGCCTGAGCAAGGCTCATCCCGTTGTGCTTGGAAATCTGGTCAGCCAGGAGAATCATCAATATTATGCTTAGTCCCTGTCTGCAAGAATTAATCGCTGTTGTTCCCACCTGCCTGCGGAAAACTACTGTAGGTGACGCCTTAAAGATTTTCAGCCAAAATGGGTGCGCCAGCTTGGTAGTAATAACCGAACAGGAATATCCTCTGGGTTTGCTCAATCTGAGCAGTTTATTGCCCTATCTGAGGCTAGAGTCCAGACCGGGAACGGTTGCATCGGCATCAGCAGGAATTATCCCATCTGCCCATCCCGATTGGGAACAACCCTTATCCGCCCTTGGTCTATCGATTATTCAACCCCTGGCAACTCTAAGGGCGGATTTAACCTTGGAGCAATTTTGGCCTCACTTCCAACAGCGCCCTGATTGGGCAATTGTTGACGCCAATGGCAAGTTTTTAGGATTGCTCGATTCTCAGCGCCTGTTGCAATATTTGGTCGGTCACCCTCAAGCTATTTTAGCCAGCGAGCAACCCCCACAACGGGGTAGCGCCGCCAAAATTGAAGAAAATTACCTCACTGCGGCTTGGGCATCGCTTAATCCTTTGATCGAACTTTTAGAAAGACTGCCTTTGCCGGTGATGTTGCAAACCAGTGGCGGTATGGTGCTGGAGCAAAATTTAGCTTGGCGGCGACACTTCGTAGCGTTACAAGATCCGGAATGGGTGAGACGAGAAGCCGCTTCGCTGCTAGAAAGTTCGCCCAATAAAGCCGCCCATCTGAGCGCCGCTAGTTTTCCCGACAGTGGAAATGTGCGATCGCTACAATCGAGGGCAAATTCCCAGGAAGTACCTTTGCCAACAGCTACGGCTGAGGAAAATCCTTTGCGCTTGGCAACGCTGACTAACGCCAATCCTACCCCCTTGAGCAAGAAAAAAGGCAGAAGTAAAGCCAAAGACGTCAAAAGGGAAGCAGCAGCTGAGGTTCAACCCCATCGGGAGCGAGGCGTCTCGGTTTGGCCTGGGTTACCGCCAACAGAAGACGCCAGCTTGTCTAACCTGTGTCAAATTGGGCCAAATCCAGATAGCTGCGTTTGCGTTTGTGCAATGGAAAATGGTACAGATCGCGTCTGGCAATTTGTCAAAATTCCTCTGGGAAATATTTTATCGGGGCTGGAGCTAGAACCAGTCACAGCGATCGCCGAACCACCCTTGCTAGACTCGCCTTTGGTCTATCCATTTCGGCTTGCCAACTTTCAAGCGATCGCCGCCCGTGCCGATGCCAGTAATTTTCTCATGGATGGGGGGCAGGCATTACAAGGAATTGACCTGTGGCTGGTGCTGGCGCAGGATGTCACCGAACAGCAACAGGTTGCCAAGGAACTGGCGGCTAAAAATGCCGATTTAATGCAGTTAAACCGGCTGAAGGATGAATTTTTAGCCTGTATCAGTCACGAACTGAAAACGCCCCTGACAGCGGTTTTGGGGTTATCCAGCTTGCTCAAGGATCAATTGTTGGGAGAACTCAACGAGCGTCAAACTCGCTATGCCCGACTGATCCACCAAAGCGGACGCCATTTGATGGCAGTGGTGAACGATATTTTGGATTTGACTCGGATCGAAACCGGGCAAGTAGAATTGATGCTAACTGCTGTTGATATCGCAACCGTGTGCGATCGCGCCTACGAGCAAGCCCGACAGCTGTACGCGATGCAAAATAACTCCGACTCGGAACAAACCGATAGCGAGGCGCTCGAACCTCGCTTTACTCTAGAAATCGAACCGGGTTTAGATAGCTTTGTCGCCGATGAGTTGCGCCTGCGCCAAATGTTGGTTCACCTGCTTTCCAATGCCTTAAAATTTACCGACGCTTCAGGGGAAATCGGTTTGCGGGTGAGTCGTTGGGAAGGCTTTTTTGCTTTTTGCGTCTGGGATACGGGCATTGGCATCCCAGAAGAAAAACAGCACTTAATCTTTCAAAAATTCCAACAACTGGAAAATCCCCTCACCCGTCAGTTTCAGGGGACTGGGTTGGGATTGGTTTTAACCCAAGGCTTGGCGCACCTGCACGGCGGCGATGTCAGCTTTATTTCTTCAGAAGGCTCTGGCAGTCAGTTTACCCTGCTATTGCCCCCTTGCCCGCCAGGGGGACTGCAGGAGCAAGGAACTCCAGGAACGCAGGAGAATGGCAGCATCACCGAGGAAGGTGTCATGCCTCCTAACCGATCGAGATTGGTGTTAATTGTGGAGTCAACCTCGCGGTTTATTGAAGATTTGACCGCAAAACTGAGCAGTTTGGGCTATCGGGTAGCGATCGCTCGCTCTGGCACCGAAGCTTTGGCGAAGGCAAGGGCATTACAACCCCAGGCGATCTTTCTCAATCCGGTGTTGCCCCTGCTGTCGGGTTGGGACGTACTAACCTTATTAAAATCCGATCCGCAAACTCAACGGATTCCGGCAATCGTCACGGCAACGATGGTAGAAAGAAAACAGGCAAAAAGCAACCGAGCCGATGATTTTTTAACCCTACCAGTGGAAATGGATGCCCTGCGCCACTGCCTGGAGCAATTAGCAAGCGTCCCGACGCCGGAAAATCAACCGCCACTGCCTGCCACCAAGCTGACGATTTTATACCTAACTAGCGACGGCACTAAAGCGGGGAATAGCCATTTAAGCCAAGTTTTACATCGCCATCACTATCGAGTTTTAGAAGCAGATGACCTGGATCAGGCGGAACTTTTAGCCCGGATATGGCAACCCCGCGTTGTTTTGCTCGAACGAGGAATTAGCGAGCCTTTAAACTACCTGCAACAGCTAAGTCGGCATCAAGCGTTAGCAATTTTGCCTTTGGTAACCCTCGATCCGGCGATCGCATCTGCTGCCAATCAAGTCAAAGGTTTATCGGTGTTTCCTTGTTTAGAACCCGCCGGATCTCCAAGCGAAACTTCTGCGGTATTGCAGGCAATTCAAGTCGCCGCCGGGATGAATTGGAAACCGAATATTTTAGTGGTAAATATTTCGATGCTGCCTGACTTAAAAGCAGCAGTTGCCGCTCAAACACCCCATCACCAGGGTAAAAAGCGAAGTAATTGGTTGCAGGCGCTGATTCAGTACCTACAAACGGCTGGATTTAAAGGTGCGATCGCTCGCACTTGGGATGAAGTTTTGCGACAAATTCAACACCGCAGCATTGACTTGCTGTTAATCGAGTTGGAAGAGTCTACCACCCATCCAGAAGCAATGAAGGTTTTCCATGCTTTGAGACAGTTTGACTCTCGACCTCCAACCTTAGTGTTGCTTCGAGGAGCAAAAGGTTTTGATTATACATCAGAACCTTGCGCCTATCAATACATAGAACCAAATCAAGCAACACCAGAGTTTCTGACTCCGGTGCTACTGCATCTGGTAAAGGAGGTGGCAACAGAAATCATCCCAGGTTTCCTATCTATGAAAGAATTATTAGAGCGAATTCGTCGAGGATTGGGGGCTGGACATTAGTTTGGTATACTATATTTTTCACTGTCATCAACAGAGATAAAAAATTATTCCCAGCGAAAACTGGCAATTAGCAATTAGCAATTAGCACCGCATGGGCAAAAAGAGTATTTTGGAACAGGCAAAGCTAGGCAATGGCAATGCGATCGCCGATTTGCTCAACCAATCGCTACAACCAAAGGATATCAGTTGTACGGTCAAATTAACAGGCGATCGCTTATACATTTTTGTCGAATCACTACAAGTTCCAGACCAAAAAGCCGTAGTTTCCTCAATCCGTCAAGCAATAATCGCCTTGCAGCTTGACTCGATCAAAAATGTGAAAATCTACGCCCGACAGTTAGAAGATAAAGTGGCAGCTTGGTCTGAAGAATTTAACTTAAACGAAAAAAATCAGACTGCATTTTCTGCCGTTTCTGCCTCGGACTTTAATGCCAATGGAAATTATCGCGAGTCTGTACAAAATAGCTCGCTAGCGCCAGAAGGAAAAATTTTAAAACCCAAAAAACAGAAAAAACCTTTTAAGCTATGGCGCAATCTAGAAAGAACGTTACTGGTACTGATTACCTTTGTAGCGACTACGGTAATCTGGGATAGGTGGGGATTTTTCAAACCACTAAATTATAACTCTGAGTTGAGCAATCGGCTCGACTCTTGGTTAAGCCTAGTTAACAAGCGCACGGCGGATATTTCAGGAGGAGCATGGGTAACCAAAGAAGCGGGAAACTCAGATATTCTCCGAGGTTTAGAAATCGCCTTATGTAAAGCGACCGTTAAACCAGAAATTAAGCGCGTCAGGGATAATAAATGGCGTGAAAGTGTTTTGAAAAATAAAACACCCATCGGTTACTGGCACTTAAATATCGCAGCCATGAACTCAAAAGTTTCTGCCCAGAAAGATTGCTTTCAAGTCGTCAGAACCGGAATCGAGGGGAAATATAAAATTCCTGATGTTCCATTCGGAGCTTACTTTATCTATGCTCCTTATGAAACTTCCCTGGCTAAAGCTTATTGGATGGTGCCCGTTCAGGTAGAAAGTACCAAACCAATCCAGGTCGATTTAGATAATTCCAATATGATGGAACTCTACAACCGAGAATAAAGATTAAATAACGCAAGTTGCTAGTTACAAATATGGTGGGTTTGATCCCCCCTAACCCCCCTTCATAAGGGGGGAACCGGATTCAAAGTCCCCCTTGTCAAGGGGGATGCGAGGGGGAGCTAAAATGCTTGACCTCATAACTAGCAACTTCAGTTAAATACTAAGATTTCTCTAAGTGAAAGGACGCTGGTTAATAGAACTAAAGCTGTTGTTTGGTTTACAATTAGATAGGGCGAGATGCGATCGCTTCACTCCCAGCCGCACCCACAACCTCGCTCGACCAAAGTAAAATACAATTAGCTGAATTCAAAACTAGCTAGATATAATTATTCAAGAACCTAGCAGCTAAAAATAATCATCCAATGAGCAATGCAGTTTTTGACATCGCTGTCAAGACAATCGGTGGCGAAGATAAGCAACTATCAGAGTATGCCGGGAAAGTACTCTTGATTGTCAACGTGGCTTCTTACTGCGGCTATACTCCCCAATATGCAGGACTAGAAAAGTTAAATCAAAAGTATCAAGATGCAGGATTGAGAATTCTGGCGTTTCCTTGCAACGATTACGGGGCGCAAGAACCAGGAAGCAATGCAGAAATTCAACAGTTTTGCACTCGTAAATACGGTGTCAGCTTTGAACTGTTTGATAAAGTTCATGCCAGAGGTACGCAACAGCACCCGCTTTATGCAACCCTAACCAAAGCAGCCACATCAAAAGGTGAAGTTTCCTGGAATTTTGAGAAGTTTTTGATTAGCAAACAAGGCGAAATTGTTGCCCATTTTAAGAGCGGCGTCGCTCCTGATTCGGCAGAATTGATTGCGGCAATTGAGCGGGAGTTGGCTAAATAAAGCAAGTTGGCTAAATAAAGCAAGGTGCTAATTGCTAATTGCTAATATAGCATCAAACTAGGGACGGATTTATCTGCTCACATCTTGCACCAGAGCCAACAGAAATAAATTTCTGGCTGTAGAGACGTTACATGTAACGTCTCTACAGCTAAAACCCGTTTCAACGGGTTAAAACCTTGATTCTAGTTAGCTTTAGCTAACTTAAGCTTTCAGCCCCAAATTTATTTGGAGGCTGTTTATCGGGTAGGTGCAAGATGTGAGTCTAGGTAGTTGGTCAATCAAAAAGGGAAAAAGGGAAAAAGGGGAAAGGGAACCCCATAACTAAAGCTAGGGGCTTGAAACTTTGACGCTGTATTTCTCGTAGGAAGTATCTCGAAACACATTTTCAATTTTAATCCATGTTTAAAAACAGGGGCTTGTACCCCTTTCCCCCTTTCCCCCTTTCCCCCCTTTTTGGTCAAATGTATAATTATCTAGTTAAACCCGTTCCTACATCAATCAATATGGAATCGTTGTTTTACACTTGGAAGAATTATCGCTGTGCTTACGAAGTGCATCAACCAAGCAATCCCACTGGCGATGACGGCGTACCTCTGTTATTAATTCATCCCATTGGCGTAGGGTTGTCTCGGCATTTCTGGCAACGGTTTTGTCGCGTTTGGTATGAGACGGGACATCGAAATCCGATTTATAATCCAGATTTATTAGGTTGCGGTGAAAGCGATATGCCCCATGTCGCTTATATGCCTGCGGATTGGGCAGAACAATTGCAGCACTTTTTGCAGACTGTGGTGCAAAAACCTGTTATTTTAATAGTTCAAGGTGCGCTGTTACCTGTGGCGCTGGAATTAGTCAAATTGCAAGGTGAAGCGAATTTAATTCAGCAATTGATATTAGCGGCACCTCCAGCTTGGCAGGTAATTGCCAAAAAAGTACCGAATTGGCAGCAAAAATTAACTTGGAATTTATTAGATTCTCCCGCGGGTAGCGGATTTTATCGCTATGCCCGACGGGAGGAATTTTTACGATCTTTCTCGACAAAACAATTGTTTGAGACATCTGAAAAAGTGGACGCTCAATGGTTGGAAATGTTAGCAGCAGGGTCAAAAGAGCCTGCGAGTCGGTATGCAGTGTTTTCGTTTCTAGCTAGATTTTGGCAGCAGGATTATACCAATGCGATCGCACACCTTACTCAACCCACTTTAGTAGTTTTGGGGACAAAATCTTCTAGCATCAGTCAAGAAGGCAAGCAAGAAACCCCGGATGACCGTTTGCTGGAATACGTTAAGCAATTGCCAAACGGTCGCGGAGTGAAAATCCCCGGTCGTAACGTTCTACCTTACGAAGCAACAAGCGAGTTTGTGAATGCGATCGCACCCTCGATCTCGTCATCTAGTTAGAATCTTGATATCATCCATTCATAATTTCCCGCCAGACACTGGCCTCACGTGACCCGTAACCAGCGCTAGCTGCAATTTCATGAAAGCATTAAAGTCTTCCATTTCATAGTTAGTTTGCAGAAGTAGATGCAGCCGCTTTTCTGTTTCTTGGGTTAAGTAACCTTTGGTAAGGGCTTGTTGGACAGCTTCGCGGATTGACATAAACTAAATGGGAGATTATTCAAGGACAATCAAGATTTTTTTCAGTAAAAACCGATCTAGTTTTGAAGAATTTCTGGCTAAGGAAGCCTTTAGCTTCTTGGTAACGATGATTTTTCTCGTGGAAGTCAAGCTGAAATCTTCACCTAGAACAAATTTCTTTTGGATAAGTTTCTGCACGATCGAGAAAACGAAATCATCGAGCCATTCTGTGTAAGTATCTAGATCGTACAAGTTTTCTACAACCCAGTCAAAAGTATCCGGTTCGGTTTCATAAACTTCTAACAGTGCTGCGGAAAAAATTGTTTTTGCGTATTCACCACCTTTGATAAAGTTTAGCGTATTTTGGCAAAACTCAATCAGGGATTTACTTTTACATTGTAAAGCGCGGATAATTAACCCCAGATCTAATTCCAGTGACTCAGTATAGTTTCTGTCGGACATATTACTATCCTCTCGCTCGATACTTCTAAGATTAAAACGAAAATGTGCAGAAATTATGGAGATATAGGGAAATACCTGTAAAAATTTGATGAATTTAAATGACGAAACTTACCTACGTAGTCAGCGATTTCGCCTCGGTATATTTTCTAGGTTCATCTATTATTTACAGCATACTCATGCGTAAAACTACTGAAATTAGTGCGATCGAGGGAGAAAAAAAAGCGTCAATAAAGTCAAAATTTTTGCTAGATTAAAGTCCGCAGTCCCTTATTTTGCAAGGGTTTTGGTCAGTAAGGTTATTAATAGATAAACTGTTTTTTAAGATAAAAAATCTGTAATTGGGTAGCAGGTAGTCGAACTTATTAGCTTACTACCTACTACGGGCTGGGTAATTGTACGTAAATCGGTTGGAAAAGATAAATAGTAAAGATGAAGTTAGTGGGAAGCTAATTTTGGCGGACGACCCCTCAAACCCGTCATCAGCTGCAATACATAAATTTTAACCGGATAAATGTAGCGCAGCATCCATAAACCAAATCGACGAATTGCTACGATTGGTAAAAAATTATTAGAAAACATCCGATCGAGGAAATCTGTCATCCCTAAAATGGTAAGATTTTCCGTTTTGCGCCAGCGTTCGTAGCGCTTTAGTATCTGGATATCGCCAATATCCTCACCTTGCTGGTGCGCTGCGGTCAAAATTTGCGCTAATGCTGCGGCGTCGCGGATACCTAAGTTCATCCCTTGTCCGGCGACGGGGTGGCAACAGTGGGCGGCATCGCCGATCAGTGCGAGGCGGTGTTGGGCGTAGCGATCGCTCTGCATCAACTGTACCGGGAATAAATATCGCGAGCCGATCAATTCCAATTGACCCAGCAATCCCCCCGTGTGGTATTCTAATTTTTCCAAAAATTGCTTTTCGTTGAGTTCCAGTAAGGCTTTCGCTTCGGCGTGGGGTGCAGTCCAGACGACTTGGCAGCGATTTCCCGGTAAAGGTAAAACTCCCATCGGCCCAGAAGGCCAAAAACGCTCATAAGCGACGTTATTGTGCGATTTTTCCGGTTTAATCGTGGCTACCACGCAAGATTGCCAGTAAGGCCAACCTTTCGTCTGAATACCTGCCGCTTGACGAATGCGCGATCGCGCCCCATCCGCCCCCACCAGCAACCGAGTCCGAATCCGGGAATTGGTCATTGGTAATTGGTCATTGGTAATGGGGGAAGATGCCAAACTACTCACCTGCCCTATCTGGGGTAAGCGCAATTCGATTTCTACGCCATCTGCTTGGTAGTCGGCACCGATTACTTGTGCGGGGCAGAGGAAAGTGACATTCTGGCTGTTTTTTAATTGGTTTTGTAACGCACTCAACAGTACTCGGTGTTCTGCCGCGTAACCCAGACCATTAGTGCCTAGTTCTTGGGGTTCAAAATAGACTACTTTCTCATAATCGGCGTCAGATAAGCTAATTTTGCCGAATGTAGAGATTTGAGGTAAAATCTCATCCCATACACCGATTTCTGAGAAAATACGCCCAGAAAGTAGGGAAATTACGTAAGCGCGACCTTTAGCTACAGCAACCGATTCGGCTTGAGCTTCGATCAGCACTATACTGAGGCCAGAATCTTTTAAAGCACAAGCGAGGGTTAATCCAATAATGCCGCCGCCGACAATGGCTAGGTCGTAATCAAATGCTTGGGGTGCGATCGCTTGCGACATCGAGACGGTTTGAGCTTGTGGTTGGGACGTCATGTTTAACTAAACTTATTTAAGAATTATTACCTGGTTATTATTTTTGCAATACAAATCGAGTGTTTGCAAGTCGAGCAATTTCTAATTTAAATCAAATGACTAAAACAGCTTTTGTTACAGGCGGTACGGGTTTTATCGGTGCTAACTTAATTCAATTGCTAGTGCAGGAAGGATATACTGTACGGGCGCTGGCACGTCCTAGCAGCCGTTTGGATAACCTGCGGCATCTCGATATTGAAATTGTCAAAGGCGACCTTAACGACCCTCAATTGTGGCAGCAGATGAAAGGTTGTCAAGCACTGTTTCACGTGGCGGCGCATTATTCGCTTTGGCAAGCCGATAGGGATTTACTTTATCGCCATAATGTGCTAGGAACTCGAAATATTTTAGCCGCCGCTCAAAAAGCAGGAATTGAACGCACGGTTTATACCAGTTCGGTAGCAGCAATTGGAGTTAAAAAGGGCGGAATTGCCGATGAAACTTATCAAAGTTCGCCCGATGAATTGATTGGTGATTACAAAAAATCGAAATATTGGGCGGAACAAGAAGCGATTCAAGCTGCGAAAACACAAGATGTGGTGATTGTCAATCCCAGCAGTCCGATTGGGCCAATGGATATCAAGCCTACTCCTACGGGGGATATTATTTTAAGGTTTTTGCGGCGACAAATGCCGTTTTATTTGGATACGGGGTTAAATTTTATTGACGTGCGCGATGTGGCGCGGGGACATTTGTTAGCTTTGGAGAGGGGTAAGGTGGGCGATCGCTACATATTAGGCAACCAAAACCTCAGCCTCAAAACTGTTTTAGATCTACTTTCCCAAATTACGGGTTTAAAAGCACCTCAAAGTAGCGTACCGGCTTGGTTACCCCTCGGTGTCGCCTGGGTGGATGAGCGAATTCTTGCACCTTTGGGAAAAGCGCCTTCGATACCTTTAGATGGGGTTCGCATGGCGACGCAAACTATGTATTACGATGCCTCGAAAGCGGTGAGAGAATTGGGTTTACCTCAAACACCGATCGAGGCAGCTTTAAAAGATGCTGTAGATTGGTTTAAAAATTATTTTGACTTGAAAACGCCTAACGACTAAAGTCGCGGCTAGACAAACAAAGTCCGCCTGCGCGGACTTAAGATATTTGGTGAAAATTAGCCTGCGCGAACTTAAGATATCGGTGAAAAATTAGCCTGCGCGGACTTAAGATATCGGTGAAAAATTAGCCTGCGTAGGCAGGCTTTGTTTGTGTAGCCCCAGGCTTTAGCCTGCGGGCGATCGCAAGCAAGCATCGGAAACCCGGTTTCTAGGTTTCAAGTTTCCACCGCAAATTCTTCTGGATCGATGCCCCAATTCACCCAGCGAATTGCCTCTCTGGCGGATTTCATCGAGGGGGGTACGCGCAAAGCATGAATAAATCCGGTGCTTGGGCAGGTCATTTTTAATAAATAAATTGGCTCGTCATCAACTTTACTATCAATTTTCAACAAAGTGTATTCTCGCCAGGAATCTAACTCGGTTGCTTGCAATTCTTGGCAGATGCGGGCGTAGCCAATTTGCTGAATTAGCACTCGCCGCAATTCCACGTTTTCTTCTTCTAAAAACCATTGTACTTGCCACTGGCTTGGATGTACTTTACCGTATTTTTCCGGTAACCATACGCCGTGATAGGCGTAAACGCTGAAGCCGTCGGCATACTGAATCGCGGGTTGTCCTTCTGCGTGCAGGCGTTGTTGATTATCAAACGATAGGATGCGGGGGCGATCGCATACATAGCAAGTCTCTTTAAATGGGAAAACTTTCCCACAATTAAAGGCTAGCGACTGAAAGATTTCCCATTCTTTTGAGTCGTAAGTGCAATTTAACACAAAAATACAAAAATCAAAAAGACTGCAAGTAGCAACCCATCTTTCTGGGTAAATAGTATCAAATAAATTCCACAGTTCGTTATCAAATTGGCTATCGAGTTGGCTATCGAGTTGGCTCCACGGATTGGTTGCTAGCTGATTCCAAAGTTCGGTATCTAGTTGGCTATCGAGTTGATTCCAAAGTGTCATACGCATTTGCTTATGAAGTTGGCATCCCAATTTACCCATAAACACTGCCATCCACCATTCTCTTGACAGTTGATTCCTGTGTTGGCTTATAAGAGAGCAAGCTGCTTCAGGGCTATCACAAAAAATAATCTCAGGCTCTTGATAGCCAATTCGCTCGTATGCTGCTTTGACAGCATTAGATGCTTTTTGACGATCGATCGCATCGGTAGAAAGTGCTATCCGGCGCCACTTCTCTCGATATACCCCAATTAAAGCTTCTTGCTGAGGTGTCAGTTTTTCGATCTTAATCTGCGACATATTTAGCTCCCAGAAACCCGGTTTTTTTGGAAAAACCGGGTTTCTTACACCTATGGTAGCGATCGCTACTACCACTCGACTGATGCACTCGCTGCGTCTGGCGATAGACGTAGGGGTACGGCGATTCGAGTACCTTGGTACAAAGTTACCAGAGAGCTAGGCGATCGCTACCCATCCCCCAATCAAAAAACTTGCACACCGGGTTGTCAGCTTTTGGGAATTCTGAGGAAAACTATACTGAGAGACTGTAGCTACAACAGCGACTCTGATAACAAGCGATCGCTGCTGATGCAAGCAAACAAGGTGAGAGGAGTACTATGGGAATACACTTACAACAAGCGCTCGAAGTCGGCAAGTATCTAGTCACGCAACGTTTGAAGGGGCGGAAAAAATTCCCCCTCGTCTTGATGTTGGAACCTTTATTCCGCTGTAACCTCGCTTGCCCCGGTTGCGGTAAAATTCAACATCCCAACGAAATCCTCAAGCGCAATCTCACCCCCGAAGAGTGCTTCAAAGCCGCTGAAGAATGCGGCGCACCCGTAGTCTCGATTCCCGGTGGCGAACCGCTACTTCACCCACAAATCGATCAAATTGTCAAGGGTTTAGTCGAACGTCGCAAGTTTGTTTACCTGTGTACCAACGGTATCTTACTGGAAAAAAACCTAGATAAGTTTACACCTTCCCCTTACCTTACTTTCAGCGTTCATTTAGACGGTTTGCGCGAACATCACGATAAATGCGTCGATCGTGAAGGCGTTTTTGATACAGCAGTAAAAGCGATTCGCGCAGCCAAAGCGAGAGGATTTCGGGTTACTACCAACACTACCGTATTTGAGGGCACCGATCCCAAGGAAATACAAGAATTCTTTGATTTCCTCGCCAGCTTGGATATCGATGGCATGATGATTTCCCCAGGATACAGCTACGAATGGGCACCGGATCAAGACCATTTCCTCAAACGGGAACAAACTAAAGCTTTATTCCGGGAAATTTTAGCCCCATTCAAAGCCGGTAAAAAGAACTGGAACTTCAACCACAACCCGCTATTTTTGGATTTTCTCATCGGCGAGAAAGACTACGAATGCACGCCTTGGGGAAGTCCGAGTTACAGCGTTTTGGGATGGCAAAAGCCTTGTTACCTGCTAAACGAAGGTCATTATTCCAGCTTCCAAGAACTGCTGGATAATACTGATTGGAGCAAATACGGGCGCAAGAGCGGCAATCCTAAATGTGCCGATTGTATGGTTCATTGCGGCTACGAACCAACCGCAGCAATGGATGCACTGGAACCGAAAAATATGATGCGTGCTGCTAGCAGCGTGTTTGGCATGGCTAAATAGAAGAAGAGGGGAGCTGGGGAAGCAGAGGCAGCTGGGGAGATGGGAACAAATTACTTCTAATTCAATTGTCTTGCTTGTCTCCTCTACCCCCCTGCCTTCTTGCTCCCATTACCAATTACCCATTACCTATTACCAATGCTAGAACTTCACTGTCATACAACCTATTCTGACGGCTCTTTAACGCCTACAGAACTCGTTACTGCTGCTGCTAATGCAGGGGTACGCGCCCTTGCCATCACCGACCACGATACGCTTTCTGGGTGGGATGAAGCGTTTTGCGCTGCCCTGGAACACCAAATAGAAATTGTGCCGGGAGTAGAATTAAGTACGGTTCATAATGACCGTTCTCTACACATTTTAGGTTTTTACCCAAAGCGCGATAAATTGGATGCAGGATTGCGCGATCGCGTAGAAGGACGCTTTCGTCGCGCCAGACAAATGGTGGAAAAATTAGCCCAACTCGGATATCCAGTAGAAATGCCCGCTTTAGGCAAAGGCATGGCACCGGGGCGCCCTCATATCGCCACTGCTTTATTCAAAGCGGGATACGTCCAATCATCCCAAGAAGCATTTGACCGTTGGTTAGGAGATGATAAACCAGCTTACGTGCATTATGAAAAATTTTCTATCGTTGAAGGGCTAGAATTATTACGCCATAGCGGTGCTGTTTCTGTATGGGCGCATCCCTATCTGTTTCGCGGTGGTAAGGTTGAAGACGTGTTAAAAGAAATGGTCGATGCTGGTTTAATGGGAGTTGAAGTTTACCATCCCACCCACAGTGCTTCCGAAGTTCGCAATTTAGAAAAGCTGTGTCAAGAATACGGCTTGTTAATGACAGGCGGCAGCGATTATCATGGCCCTGATGTTAAAGGATTGGAATCTACTAAGTTAAATATGATGCATTTACCTTTAACTTTACTTGAGCCGATTAAAGCAGCTGCTGGATGTTATAACTAGGGGCTAGGGGAAGAAATACTCCTTTCGCACCAGAAGAATTATTATTGAACCGCTCCTGGCGCAGACTAAGCAGAGGGAAGAGGAAGTGAGTGTTTTAGACCATCTCGGCTAATCTGCTGATACGTTCAGAGTAGCTTTTCATTACCTCCAGCGCAAACATGGGGGTTTCTTGTACGGCGAAGAGAAAGTGCTGTCGATCGAGGTAAGCTAGTTGACAGTCTATTTTGGCGATCGCACTATAAGTTCTGTTTTTTACCTCAACTAGCGCCCCGGTGCCAAAAACTGCCCCTGTCTCTATTGTCTCTACGACTTTGCCATTGACTAATAAATCAACTTCTCCTGACAGGATACCGTACATTAGATCGGCTGGCTCGCCTTCTTTGAAGATTGTTTCCCCGGCTGAAAATATTTTAGGTTGAGGCTGTTTTTGTAATATGCTGACTGTGAGCGCTGGGTTGGTCATTTATTCAATGCGAATGTATTCTGCTGCTGCTTGTGGGGTTTCTATTTTATCTTCCGATTTCCGGTAGCGTTCGTCTAGCCAAGCTAAACAAGCACCTGTTACTTCTGCCAAAATGGAAATGAACCGGAATAGGGCGACTATACTCAATAATACACCCGTGGGGAACGATTGGTTTAGGAGTGCGATCGCTGTCCCTTCAAACACTCCCACCCCTCCCGGCGCCCCCGGCACTACCACCGATAACAGCCAAGCTAAACTAAAAGCACTTATCAGCATTGGCAGTTGATTTAAACTCACTGGGTTTAATGCCATAAATGTGAGCAAAAATCCGCTGCATCGCAGGCTGATAAAGCACAATTCCCCTAATAATAGTTTTAACGGATAGCGTTCGATTCTCCGTGCTGTAGCATTAACATTGCCATCTTTATCTTTTTTCTTTAACTTCCCAGTGTATTTGAGTAGGGGATTCAAAATTTTGGGATGAACTATGGTTAAAATTCCCATTAAACAGGGAAGTTGCATCCAATTTTGGGCAGTCTGCGATATATTTCCAGATAGCTGACTGCTGACTAAAGTCGTCAATAACGCCGCTGCGATCATTAAAAATGGTTCCATTGCTACGCTTAACGTGGCAACTTCCCCAGAAACACCGGCATTTTTAACGTTGCGAATTCTGCCGTAGTAGTGCCAAAGATGTCCAGGTAAATATTTGGCGACGTGGGTTTTTAGATAAACTTTAATTACCCAAAAGCTGTTCAAAGGGTGCTTAAATTCCCGCAGCGTCCAGCTCCACACCCATCCCGCACAAGTAAAAGCTAGTATCGTTACTACTAGCGCACTTCCCAGATAAAGCCATCCTACTGGTTCAATTCTAATTGCTGCTACTTCATGCCAATGCTTTTTGAATGCTTTGACTAAAAATATCAGCATTCCTCCTAAAATTGCCCAATGCAGTAAAGGCTTTAGGCTAGATAATTTTTCTTTCATAAACTTAATTGGTTTTGACTCCAAAAATCGCCATAAATACACCCTTTTAATCTGGATTTTTTTATTCGTTCGTTCTATTTTGAGCTAGAGCCGTCCTCGTTTGTTAACTTTAACAAATTGTTCAACATTATAACTCGGAGCGGCAATCTAGCATCTATTTTTTATCCCTATGTGCCACTTGAAAGGGTAACGCCTGCTGGGGGCTGAGATTTTGACTGACGCAATTTCTGGGAATAGAAAGATGCAGATTCTTGGCCTGTGGCGCATTCTCTAGCAAACTGGATTAAATGATGTCCAACCATGCCAACGTGAATCAGACTTTCAATTTTGCCAGCTTTAAACGCAGGTTTAGCAAATTTCCAGAAAGTTTGGCGGTAGTTGCTAAATACGCCGACTCTAAGCAGAATATTGCCCATGATAGTCAAACCTTTGAGGATTTTTTCCTTAGAAGTGCGCGCTGGACTATTAGGAACCTTGATGCGGTTTGGGTAAGTATTTTGCACGTTGTAGGCGTACCGCTGATATAAAAATTCTGGTTCGTAAGCGGTGGTAATGCAGCGCCGCCACATTTCTACTACCTGTTCGTAGGGCAGCAAAAATTCTACATTAGATTCGCGGCTTTCATCGTCAACCAAACGCCCTTCTTGTTCCAATCTTCGCCACAGGGGAGTTCTGGGTAAAGCGTGGAGCAAGTTAATCGTCAGCATGGGAATATTAGACAGGCGAATAAACTCTAAAATTCGGTCTGCGGTATCGGGCGTATCCGTATCCAACCCCATAATAATTCCCGATACCACCTCCATGCCATAGCTGTTCAAAGTTTTAATTGCCTCTAATATTGGCATACTGAGGTTGTGGGTTTTGGAAATCGATTGCAGTGCATCTTTTTCCGGGGTTTCGATGCCGCAAAAAACGGTACAAAAATAAGCTTCCCGCATCATTTCCAGCAACTTCGGACTCATGGCTAAATTTAGCGTCGCTTCGCAGGCGAATTGCACGGGATAGCCATTGCGCTTTTGCCAGTCTATCAGGTGAGGCAGTAAATTCATCACCGCGCGGCGATCGCCTACAAAATTATCATCCACAAAATACACCGCCCCTGGATTCCCGGATTCGAGCATCTTGTCCAATTCGGCGATAATTTGTTCTGGAGTCTTGAGGCGCGGGTTTCTGCCGTAAAGTTCCGGAATATCGCAAAATTCGCAGCGATAAGGACAGCCGCTGGAAAATTGAATATTCGCCAGCATGTATAAATCTAAGTTCACCAAGTGATACGCCGGAGTGGGAAACTGGTTTAAAGGTAGGCGTTCCTTGGTTTCAAAGCAAATTTGTTGGGCAGGACGTTCTTTGTGTAAGTCGAGGTATTCGATCATGCGATCGCTCGCATCTCCCAACTCGCCCAAGTGTAAAATATCAAAATCCGGGTAATATTCCGGGCAACCCGACACCGAAGGCCCACCCACAACCGTTATTTTGCCGTATTGGTGCGCCAGTTCGTTAATCCGATTGATGTGAGGGCGCTGGATGTGCATCCCGCTAACAATTACCACATCCGCCCATTTATAATCTGATTTCTTAGCTGGTTTGATATTTTCATCCACAAACCGCACTTCCCACTCTTGAGGCAAATACGCCGCCACGATTAAGATACCCTGGGGTGGCATAAACGCCTTTACCTTCCCCGTCAGCGGGTAAGCGTGGTGCAGCGTCCCAAACGAACGGCTGTATTTCGGAAAAACACAGAGAATGCGGCGATGATTCTGCGGAATATAGCGAATTCTTTCCCCAACCATCTCCGGGACTGGCTTTTCAAAGTCTTTCAGGCTTGCAGTCATCCAAGTTCCCCTCACACGCTTTTTTGGTGATGACACTAGCCCAATGTAAATTGTCCAAATCGTAATTGCAACCCGTTTGAGGATAGACAGCAGCTGTAGGGTGCGTTAGTGAAACGTAACGCACCATTGCACAAGCTTTCGCTGCCGTACTCCACCGATAACCGAATCTATCAGTCTCAATCAAAACTGACTCAATGCCATCAAACCAGTCCGTTGTCAGAATAAGAAATTTTTCAATGATACCATTTTCTTGTCTATAGAATAACTTTACTGCTCCCTTTTACCATAAATAATAAGGTAAGCAGAAAACTTTCTAGTGACGATTAGATCCAGAAATCGGGGGAAGTTTGCTAAACCAGTGAAACCAAGAGAATTTTGCCGCCTTTGGTTCGGTGCAGACGAAGCAATGGAAAATACGAGGGGATACCGCGCCGAGTGCGTCCGCCTGCTTTCACGGGTTTTAGGCGTTAGGCCAGAAACTATCAACAGCAAATGGGGCGAAGGGATTGACTTTGAAAAGATGCCAGAACAATACGAGAAGACCTTAGCCTATGCCAACTGTGTCCGGGAAATGGCAGATGCTGCTGGGAAAGACCCAGCGCTGGCAGAAATCATTATAGAACGCATCAAGCGATTATCCTAAAAGTTCTATCTAATATATATGGTGAACTTGTTGCAAAAAACAGGGTGAAAGAGTATTATCTAATCAAAGTAGCGCCGCGCCCTGGGTCTAGCACACCCAAAACGCGACTTTACCACCTATAGCCAAAACTACAGGAGGCACAGATTCATCATGTCAAAAGTTAGCACCAAGCGGAAAGGGAAAAAAGCCTCTTCGCTACAACTGGCGCATCAACTGCAACTAAAAAGCTTGTTATCCCAAACGGGCGATACATTAGATTCCCATAATCGGGTTGGCGATACTCTACCCACAATCTTAGATGAGTGGGAAATATTGCGAGTGATGGTAATTGGCTCTCATCGGGGAGTAACTTCGACGATTCACTTGCTGCACGTACTGGGTTTTGCTCAAGTTGGCGATTGGAGTCGTTTGTTACCAGCGCCGAATTCGAGTGAAGTGATGAGCATTTTGACGCGGCGGATCAAGCGCGAGATGCCTTCGGTGCGCTAGGCGATCGCACTGTTTAACCAGCAGGGGCACGGCAGGAAAAAGGCTTTAACTTGGCAACAAAACTGATTGTTGCCGTGCCCCGACCATGTTGTATTATATGTCAGGTTGATTACCCATAATTGAGAGCCGGGACAGGGCAAGATTAACGTTATCTATTGGTCGCAGATATCTCTGATGCCGTGTCCCTACGCAATCACTCTTTGAGGTTTTTTTATCATTGTTAAGCAGGGGGAAATTAGGTTTGGCAGAGCTTTGATAGCGGGAGGCGATCGCGCAAATTTTGCACATGGTTAGTTACTTCCTCACGATGTAATAGTCATTTTGAAAATCATGGGCTAATTGCTTAATTTCAACCCGACTGAATCCGGCATCGCCTAACATTTCCAGCGCCTTTTGTTGCCCCCACATTGTTCCCAATCCCATGCCGCCTGCTGCCAGAGAAACGGTCATGCAGTGCATACAGGAAATTGTGTACAGAAACGGGGCAACGGGATGAGCCAAATTCCCAGCCACATCGCTGGCGGCACGGATGTCTTGCATCAGGTAAATGCCGTCAGGACGCAATGCCTGGTAAATCTGCCGCAATACTATATCGGGATGGGCTTGGTCGTGTACGGCATCAAAGGTGGTAATCAGGTCATATTTTTCCACCTGATCGATCTTTGCTACATCTTTGACGTGAAACTGAATGTTGGCGAGGCGATGGCGCTTGGCTTCATCGGTGGCGCGAGCGATCGCTTGCTCTGAAAAGTCATATCCGCTAAAACGACTGTTGGGGAAAAGTCGCGCCAGTTTATTCAATGCCAAACCGCTACCGCAGCCAACATCTAGCACCTCCAACCCTTGCTGCAAGCCTTCTAGCAAGCCGGGAATCAATGGTAACAGGTGTTCCTCCAGGGCAGCGACAACGGTTTGTCCGCTATCTTCTGCCATCACTTCGTGAAAGCGTTTAAATTGCGAGTAAGGAACGCCGCCGCCTTTGTAGAAGCAGTCTACAATCTGGTCTTCGACAGCACCCAACAGCGGAATGTATTGGGCAAAAGGAGCAAGATTGTCGGGAGAAGATGCGCGGGTAAGAAACGCGGCGTGTTCGGCGGGTAAAGAGTAGGTTTTAGCTCGCGCATCGTATTCTACAAAACCACCCGTTACCATTGCCCCCAGCCATTCCCGCACGTAGCGTTCGTTTAAGCCAGCAGCATCGGCAATTTGCTGGCTCGTAGATGGTGGTAGTTCTGCTAACGTGTCAAACAGTTCGGTGCGATGCCCTATTGAGGTCATCAAGGCCAGCGCGCTACTGTTCATCATGCCTAAAAACCGTTCGGCAAATGCTTCGGCTTTAGTGGAGTTAAAGGTTTGGGCACTCATCGGGAGTCCTCTATTTCAATGCATCTGAACTGAATGTAACTAGAGGAGCGATCGCAAAACGTCCGCAAAACGTTCGGGTAGCGTTTTCCGGTTAGCATTCGACCGCCAGGAAGGCATATGCCTGTTGAGTTGCCGAATTGTTCCCCCAAAGCGTCATAATTGCTCAAAGGTATAGATGCAAATATAAAGTCGGTGAAATATTTTTTTCTTTCTGAGGGATGGGCTGTCAGCAGAGTCTGGTCATCCGATGGCCTGTGGAACGAAATCGCTTGGCGACGCAAACCTGATATTCGGCGATTAAACCTTTGTCTGGTAGAAAGAAACGAGATTTTATGGCTTTATCGGGTAGAAGACGCTATTTTAACCGTGGAAGTCAAGCCCATTGACCCCAAGCAATTGAGTCAAGCAGCTCAAAGTATCGGTCACGTGATACTAAAACGACTGATTACCGGCGACCAGGTACTCGACCGGCTGGGGGCGGCAGAAGCTACCTGTCGGTTGGTGAACATACAATCCGTAGTCTTGTAGGAGCATGGGCAATTAGCTCAACGTAAACCCGGTTTTTCCAGGCTGGTTGAGAATGGTGCCAGATTTGAGTAAACTCACATCTTGCACCAACCCGATAAACAGACCCCAAATCAATTCCGGGCTGAAAGCTTACGTTAGCTAAAGCTAACTAAAATCAAGGTTTTAACCCGTTTTAACGGGTTTTAGCTTTAAGCCAGAAATTTATTTCTGGGCTTGGTGCCAGATTTGAGTAAAGAAACATAAAGAATGCGACCCGAAGCCGGAAATTTCTGGATTGCTCGGTGAAAACCCGATTAATCCTGGTTTTAGCTGCCTGCCCCATAGCTAATTCCCCATCCCACATCGCCTCAACCTGCTTGCATTAGGTTCTATCAATAGTTACACTTCTTTAAACACTCTAATTTTGTTAAAGGCAGTGTTAAACTGTCCGCAGCCTTCCAAGCCAAGCCAGGTAAGGAAATTCAGCGGGCAGATCCAAAATCTAAAACTTTAACAAACAGCACAAAAGTTCGTCGAACTAACACCACCAATCGAGGAGGAGCGTAGTCAATGGGACTACCTTGGTACCGAGTACATACAGTCGTCCTGAATGACCCAGGCCGATTGATTTCTGTACACCTAATGCATACTGCTCTCGTGGCAGGATGGGCCGGTTCGATGGCACTGTACGAACTGGCAATTTATGACCCCAGCGATCCAGTATTGAACCCGATGTGGCGTCAAGGCATGTTCGTCATGCCCTTTATGGCTCGCTTGGGCGTAACCGATTCTTGGGGCGGCTGGAGCGTTGTCCCCGGTAAAACAGCGATCGATCCTGGATTTTGGTCGTTTGAAGGCGTTGCCGCCGCTCACATCGCCCTTTCCGGTTTGTTGTTCCTAGCTGCAGTATGGCACTGGGTTTACTGGGATTTGGAACTCTTCAGAGACCCCCGCACCGGCGAACCGGCGCTCGACTTGCCAAAGATGTTTGGCATTCACTTATTCTTATCTGGTCTTCTCTGCTTTGGTTTCGGCGCATTCCACCAAACCGGCTTGTTCGGTCCAGGGATGTGGATTTCCGACCCCTATGGGTTGACGGGTCACGTCCAACCTGTAGCGCCAGAATGGGGGCCAGCTGGTTTTAACCCCTTCAACCCCGGTGGCATCGTGGCTCACCACATTGCTGCGGGTATCGTTGGCATCATTGCTGGCTTATTCCACTTGACCGTTCGCCCACCGGAACGCCTCTACAAAGCGCTGCGGATGGGGAATATTGAAACCGTACTTTCTAGCAGTATCGCTGCGGTATTTTTCGCCGCTTTCGTAGTTGCCGGTACGATGTGGTACGGCAATGCTGCTACCCCAATCGAACTGTTTGGCCCCACCCGCTATCAATGGGACCAAGGTTATTTCCAACAAGAAATTAACCGCCGCGTCCAAGCGAGTTTGGATGAAGGTGCAAGCCTTTCCGAAGCTTGGTCGGCAATTCCAGAAAAACTGGCATTTTATGACTACGTAGGTAACAGCCCTGCCAAAGGCGGTCTGTTCCGCGTCGGGCCGATGAATAACGGCGATGGCATTCCAGTAGGATGGCAGGGTCACGCGGTATTCACCGATGGTGAAGGTCGCGAATTGACCGTGCGCCGGATGCCCAACTTCTTTGAAACCTTCCCCGTTGTCCTAGTCGATAGCGAAGGAATTATTCGCGCTGACATTCCCTTCCGTCGCGCCGACTCTAAGTACAGCTTCGAGCAAACTGGCGTCAAGGTAAGCTTCTACGGTGGCTCCCTCGACGGTCAAACCTTCAGCGATCCCGCAGAAGTGAAGAAATATGCTCGTAAAGCTCAATTGGGAGAAGTAATTGAGTTTGACCGGGAAACCTTGGGTTCTGATGGGGTATTCCGCACCAGCACTCGCGGTTGGTTCACCTTTGGTCATGCTTGCTTCGCCTTGTTGTTCTTCTTCGGTCATATTTGGCACGGTTCTCGGACTCTGTTCCGCGATGTGTTTGCTGGTATCGACCCAGAACTGTCGGAAGAACAAGTCGAATGGGGCTTCTTCCAAAAATTGGGTGACAAGACCACCCGCCGCCAGGAACAAATTTAAGGTTTGCTAGCTCTTGTCTTGATCTGGGTCTAACGATGACGAAAAATAGCTATTAAAGCGCGTCAGTCCGTTAGACCTTTTTTACACCTGCTTGGTAGACTGATAGTTGGCTGGATAGTCAGGAATTTTTGATATGGAAAGCTTTGCTTACATTTTGATCCTAGCGTTGACGCTGGGTGTCCTTTTCTTTGCTATTGCCTTCCGCGAACCCCCTCGGATCGAGAAGTAATTAGCAAATTTGATCTTGTGTCTATGTTGCTACTTGCAACCGTTCAATAGCAAAAGCCGCTGTAACCTATTTGGCGATCGCGCGCCTCTCCCAAGCGAGAATCGCTGGTTGACCAAATAAAAAGGTAACAGTTGGCTTTCGCTTTTTTACTAACGCAAGTTGCTAGTTACATCCTTTGCGGACTGGTAATAGGTAATGGGTAATGGGTAATGGCGAACATCAGAACCCCTGATGAATCCAATTACCTATTAGCAATTAGCAACTTGGGTTAACTAGCGATCGCTGACTACTGAATCACAAGGATTTTGACACCATGAAGTGTCCTTTCTGCCAGCATGGAGAAAATCGCGTCCTCGAATCCCGTTCCGCAGAAGCCGGACAAAGTATCCGCCGCCGCAGAGAATGTTTACAGTGCAAGCATCGCTTTACGACTTACGAGCGCATCGAATTTGTCTCAATAATTATTTTGAAGCGGGATGGGAAGCGCGAATCATTTGACCGCTCTAAATTGCTGTGCAGTATTGTGCGAGCTTGTGAAAAAACGGGTATTACGCAATTGCGGCTAGAAGCAATTGTAGATGAGGTTGAATCTTTGATTCAGCAACGTGCTTCCCGCGAAGTTAACAGCAATGAAATTGCGGAAATGGTGCTTCAGAAGCTAAAATCAATTTCTGAAGTCGCTTACGTCCGCTTCGCTTCTGTTTATCGTCAATTCCAGGGGATTCAAGATTTTGTCGATTCGTTAGATCGCCTGCAAAAGAACGGCGATAAACAAGAAACGGCAATAGATATTTCCCCAAATTTAGAACTGTCCCCAGAGGATTCCCAGCGAGGGGAAACAGAGGCTTCTTTTATGGCTCGTTCTTAAGCCAGCTTAATCATAATTTGAGTTACTTTAGCTTATTTATGGCAATTTTTTCCGTAAAGTAGCGAGTCGCGATCGCTTGTGTGAAAGATAGTTTGAAAGCTGGCGATTGCACCCCTTTGCTATTCCTGCCATTTATCGGTAATAAAAATCAAAATTTTGTAGATTAAACTAAAGAAGAAAGCCATATCTTCCCTTATTCTGCTTCTGTTGACTCAGCCATGATTGCCCACACCCCGGTAGAATTCCAAGACGAATTTGATGTCATCGTAGTAGGTGCAGGTCACTCTGGCTGCGAAGCTGCACTCGCGACTTTATTTGAGAAATTCTCGTATTTTAGTATATAATTGTATTGATCGCAAGGTGTCCCGAACTGCACGGGAAGGTATGGCGCGATCGCTATACCGCGCGCTTGGTCAAAACTAACAACATCTAGTTTGCGAACCCACGACTATTGTCGCCGTGGGTTTCTGATAAATTCATTTCTTCAAGCTATGCGATACAAAGTAAAGTTAAAAAAATCGGATGAAGGATATGCCGTGTGGTGTCCTGCTTTGCCCGGTTGTTGGTCGCAAGGAGAAACCGAGGAAGAAGCTTTAGACAATATTAAGGATGCTATTCAAGCATACCTTGAAACTCTTGAAGAATTAACTCAGGATGCAGAATTTCGTTATGTGGAAGTTGGATAATTATGCCTAAGCTTCCAGGTATAAATCACCTACGAGCCGTTAATGCCTTTGAGAAAGCTGATTTTAGAATTGTACGGCAAGGTAAGCACATCATAATGACAAATGGTGAACGAATTATTACTATTCCTAGAGCAAACCCGATTAATGCTTATACGATGGCTGGAATTGTTAGAGATGCTGGACTAACCCTAGCAGAATTCCAACAGCTTTTGTAAGCTGTAACCCACTTTAGGGGATGATGACCTGCGGCACAAGAGTTTATAACTTCATCAATACTAAGAGATTAAATTGAGCCTAAACCACCCTACGAAGTTTATTTTTATAGATTTCCAGGAACCTATTTGTTAATTTATATATAATTTTTTATTAACTTAAAATAATTTTTAATCAAATTAGGCATTCGTTATGCTTAAATCGCGAGCTTTGCAAGGCCAACGCTCGCAGTCTAACCGCTAAAATTAATCAAGAGTCCTTGCTGCATCTTGCCCTAACCCATGACTATGCACGCTCCAGTACAATTCCAAGACGAATTTGATGTCATCGTAGTAGGTGCAGGTCACTCTGGCTGCGAAGCTGCACTCGCTACTGCACGACTCGGTTGTCGCACGCTGCTATTGACGCTAAATCTCGATAAAATTGCTTGGCAACCTTGTAACCCGGCAGTTGGTGGCCCAGCGAAGTCGCAATTGACACACGAAGTCGATGCGCTGGGTGGGGAAATTGGCAAAATGAGCGATCGCACCTACCTACAAAAGCGTATTCTAAATGCATCGCGGGGGCCTGCGGTTTGGGCGTTGCGCGCGCAGACGGATAAGCGCGAATACGCGGCTGTAATGAAGGGAATTGTCGAAAATCAAGAAAATCTCAGCATCCGCGAAAGCATGGTGACGGATTTGGTTCTGGGTGCGAATGATGAGATTATTGGCGTTGAAACTTATTTTGGTGTGGCGTTTGGGTGCAAGGCGGTAATATTAACTACTGGCACGTTTTTGGGCGGTAAGATTTGGGTGGGTAATAAATCCATGTCGGCTGGACGGGCGGGGGAATTCGCCGCGACTGGATTAACGGATACTTTAAATAGATTGGGTTTTGAAACGGGACGCCTGAAGACGGGAACTCCGGCGCGGGTGGATAAGCGGTCTGTAGATTACAGTAAGATGGAACCCCAACCGGGGGATGCAGACGTGCGCTGGTTCAGTTTCGACCCCGAAGTTTGGGTGGAAAGGGAACAAATGTGTTGCTATCTCACGCGCACTACCGCAGAAACTCACCGCTTAATTCGGGAAAATTTGCACTTGTCGCCAGTATACGGCGGTTGGGTGGATGCGAAAGGGCCGCGTTATTGTCCCAGCATTGAAGATAAAATTGTCCGCTTTGCCGATAAGGAAAGCCACCAAATTTTTATCGAACCTGAAGGGCGGGATATTCCCGAATTGTATATCCAAGGGTTTTCTACTGGGTTGCCAGAAAACTTGCAGTTGCAAATGCTGCGAAGTCTTCCGGGGATGGAAAACTGCGTGATGCTGCGTCCGGCTTATGCGGTTGAGTATGATTATTTACCCGCGACTCAGTGCTATCCCACATTGATGACCAAGAAAGTTGAAGGTTTGTTTTGTGCGGGGCAAATCAACGGTACTACGGGATACGAAGAAGCGGCGGCACAAGGAATTGTAGCCGGAATCAATGCGGCGCGGTTTGTGCGCGGACAGGAAACGATCGTCTTTCCCCGCGAAGAAAGTTACATCGGGACGTTGGTAGATGACCTGTGTACGAAAGATTTGCGCGAACCGTACCGGATGCTGACTTCGAGGTCTGAGTATCGATTGTTACTGCGATCGGACAATGCGGATCAGAGATTAACGCCGTTGGGGCGGGAAATTGGTTTAATTGATGACCGACGGTGGGAATTGTACAGCCGGAAACAGGCGAATATTGCAGCCGAGAAACAGCGGTTGCAACAGACGCGGGTGAAAGAGCATGATGAAGTGGGAATTGCGATCGCTAAAAACACCCAACAAGCAATCAAAGGGTCGATTACCCTGGCAGATCTGTTGCGCCGTCCCGGTTTCCACTATATAGATTTAGATCGATACAACTTGGGCAACTCCAACCTAGAACCCGCAGAAAAAGAAGGGGCAGAAATCGATATTAAATATTCTGGTTATATCCATCGCCAGCAACAGCAAATCGATTTAATTGCGCGTCAAGAACATCGCAAACTGCCGCCCGACTTAGATTATGCGTCAATTTCCACCCTGTCGAAGGAATCCCGCGAAAAACTTGCCAAAGTAAAACCGCTGACAATTGGTCAAGCAGCAAGGATAGGAGGGGTGAATCCGGCAGATGTGAATGCTTTGATTGTATATTTAGAACTGTCTAAGCGCAGCCTCTCTGATGCAAAAGAGAAAGTGCATCAGGTTATAGCTACTCCAAACTAAACTTTGGGGTCGCGGATGTAAAATTAAAATCGAGCGATCGCATGACTTGCTGCATCACGCTTTGGTATGTTAACGCGATCGCAACCACAATACAGTCAAGATAAAGGAAAATCTTCAATGTTTAAAAAGTTAGCCGCTGAAACACTCGGAATTAGCGATATAGGCACAATTATTGCACCGGCAAATTACGACAAAGTAGATGCGGATGATTATTTGTTTCACGAAGATGGCGAGAAGATATTTTTCCTCATAAAATCAAAGAAAGATGAATATTGCTTTACAAATTTTGCCATAATTCACGTTGATGGAGATTCGGCGGTTTCTAGCAAGCGGGTTGTCAAGCGTTATGAATACGCTGACCATAAAGTTTCCAATGTAGTAATTCAAACCGCAGGCAGCATTGACTTAGATGTGGAATTGAAGTTTAGCTTACAGGGAGCCGCAGAATTTCTGATTAATGTCAATAAAAATTGCCTGGAAGGGTTGAAAGATATTTACAAAGCTTTGATTGCGATCCACAGAATTCAGAAAAGAGAAGAAACTGCACTCAATAACGCCTACCACAGTTTGGAATTATTAAAATCGATGTATAAAATCGGTAACGTCGAGAGCGAGGAAGCAATTGTCAAGCATTTCAATGCGGTTTTCAGTAACCTGAATGTAACGATATTAGAGCGCTGTAACAAACGTAACTTTAGCGATGTGTTTGAAAAATACATTCGCGGCTAAAGCGGGGAAAGGGGGGAAAGGGGCAAGGTGATAAGGACTGACGAAATTAGCAAAACAAGTAAAAATACACAAACTTGATTTGGTATAGCTTTTTTGCCAGAGGTATAATGGTTTAGATTTTTCGGTTTCCCCTCTTTCCCCCCTTTCCCCTCTTTTCCTCTTTCCCCTCTTTCCCCCTTTTCCCCTTTCCCCTCTTTCCCCTCTTTCCCCCTATAAGCCCTAAATTAGATTCAGCAACTTTCACTAGCGAGCGATATATGTCTTTAGATGTGAGGAATAACCGAGTTGCCCTCAAGCCGCTGAGCGAAGATATTAAGAACCAGCCTTGGTCAATGGAAGCTGCGGCTGACAACTTAATGGATGATGTATTTGCAGAAGTTGACACGATGCTCAAAAGCGGCGGCGAACTCAAGAGCGAACCCGCCGAACCAGAATATGTGACGATGCAGCAGATTCCGGTGCCTAGAATCAACATGCCACCGACGATGCAGGAGCGTCCAAAAGAAGCAGCGCCCCCTACGCCTGAAAAAGTCGAAAAGTCTGGAAAATCGGGGAAATCATTTGAAAAATTGCTCTTGGTTGCCGCTTGTACTTCCTTGGGCATTACCTTGCTGTTGTGGCTGGCGAGTTCTGGTAGATTAAATGGGTTGTTTGGGGCTAATGCGCCCTCGACGCCAGTGGCGCAGAAAACCGTACCGCCCGCAGATACCCAGTTTATGGATTATATGCAGCGATCGCTCGACAAGTTCAACCAACAATCAGCAGCGCCTCAACCACAAGCTTCCCCCCAACCAGCACCGCAAGTCGCTAACGCTCAAATTCCGGTTCCCTTTCCGGGAAATGTGCCCGCATCGTCTAACCAGCCTCAAAGCGTTCTAGAGCGAGTTTACATCCCAGTTACGCCCCGCACCCAGACGGTCTACATCAATCCTACCGTTGTACAGCCAAGCCCATCGCCTCAAGCCGGTGCAGCACCAAGAACTCTTCCGGCTGGTGCTAACCTAGCCGCCAGGACTCGCGCTTCTAACCCAGCGCCACAGCCTCGCCCAGCCGTCCCAGCCCCCATGTCCCGACCGGAGATTAAAACCTCCCGTCCCGCCGTCCCAGTCCAAGCCCCAGTACCAATGGCACTGGGAATAAAACTAGGCCCACCGTTGCCCCAGCACATGGTGACCGCCCGTTCCGCCATTCCTAACCCCGTGCCACGGTCAGCGGTAGCCTTCCGTCCCGCCCCGTCGCCATCCCCAAGACAAACGGTAGGGGCGCGTCCTGCCCCCGCCCCATCGCCATCACCGCAACCAACAGTAGCGGCGCGTCCCGCCCCTGCCCCATCGCCATCGCCGCAACCAACAGTAGCAGCGCGTCCTGCCCCCGCTCCATCCCCATCACCGCAACCAACAGTAGCAGCGCGTCCCGCCCCTGCTCCCTCCCCATCGCCGAGACAGAGAGCGAGGCGGGAAGCCTTGCCAGCAGCGCCTTCTACCAATACAGCAACTGCACCATCGGTACAAACCACACCAAGAGCCGAGTCTACCCAAGCAGCTGCGCCTCAAAATGCGATACGGCACGTTCTCAGGGGTGTGCTGAAGTCAGAGGATGGCTCAAAAGATGCAGCGCTGTTTGAAGTCAACGGCGTGACGCGGCGGGTGACCGTGGGCGAAAGCATTAGTTCGAGCGGATGGACGTTAGTCGAAATCACCAACCAAGAAGCGGTTATCCGCCGCAATGGCGAAGTGCGCTCGATTTATGCCGGACAAGACTTTTAGTTTAGTAGCTAATGCATAAAGAAGCAAAATAGTCAAGCGATCGCGTGCTAAAAGGGAAAATCCGGGGACGACGCGATCGCTTGATTTATGATCGAAGAGAGGCAGGATATTGCGATCGCTAACGACCAGCAGGGGAGTTAAGAGCCGTGGGTTTATTTGAAGATTTCAGCCGATTTTTAGAGACTCGCTTGGAAGAATTTATGCGGAACAACCCGCATTTAGAATTACAAGCACTAGAAGAACAGCTACGCGAACAAGAAGAAGGCACCCTGCGACTGATTGCAGATTCGCAGTTACAAGAGAAAAAATTACAAGATGAAATTCTCTCTACCGCTCAAGAAATCCAGCGCTGGCATATCCGCATAGAAAAAGCCAAAGCAGCTAATAGAATTGATTTGGTTAAACCTGCCCAAGAGTACGAAGCAACTTTATTGCGGAAAGGTAACCAACTTTGGGGACAAATGCAAGGCATTAAAGCGCGGATTCAAAAAGCCAAAGAATTACACAATCAAATACAGCAAAGGCGACAAGAAGTACGCACTAAAGCCGCTGAAGTTGCCGCCGCGCGAGCCAACCCTAAAACAGAACAAAGCGGGGAAACAACTGGTTGGAACAAGAGTAATTATAAACCTACGAGCGGGCCAGACTCTTTAGAAGACAAATTTAAACGCTGGGAAGCGCAAGAAGAGTTAGACCAAATGAAGCGAAATATGGGACGGTAGATGTGGAAGTTTTATGCTGATGGCTAATATCATGTCCGTTGAATTGCCCATAATAAAAAACCTCATCCCGTTGTTGCGTAGGGACACAGCATCATAGATATCTCGGACAAACAGAAAACCTTAATAATGCCGTGTCCCGGCTTCTAATTATGAGTAATCGACCGGACATGATATAAACAGGACTTACCACGAAGAGGTCAGAAACCGGGTTTATACGTTACTCTCTGATTGCTAAGCCAACAATTTTTCATAAAAACCCGGTTTCTTGGCGTAAGTCCTAATAAAATCATAAGCCCAACCACAAAATAAAGCCCCTGGGGAGTTTCTCATCTTTGCCAAAAGATTGTAATCTTTTTTAACAAGACCTGCGGAATTCCCCATCCGACGGGAGCGGTGGGGATGAATAGCAGGGGAAAAAATAGGGGTAAGGGTACCCCTATTTTTCCCAATCTCCTATCTAAAAAACGTGATATAGTAATTTTATTGTAAAGCGCCAGTTGAAGCGATCAAGGATAGTAAATAACGCATGGCGACAAGAAGGCAAACATTTCGACTGTACCCCAACAAACAGCAAGAAAATAAGCTGTTTGAGGCACGGAGAAATCATGCCTATTTGTACAATGCCTGCATAGCTCATCGTCGCTATGAGTGGAGAGCATCTCAAAAAAATGTTACTTATTTTGAGCAACAAAATTGTTTACCTGCATTCAAAAAAGAATGGGTTGAGTTTGCCTATTTGCACTCGCAAGCACTGCAAGCGACGGTTAAGCGCGTGGATTTAGCTTATGGTGCATTCTTTCAAGGATTAAGGAAAAGACCCAAGTTCAAGTCAATTCGCGACTACTCCGGCTGGAGTTATCCAGCGACATCTGGTTGGAAGGTTAATAGTAACGGCAAGCACGGAAGCGTCACTTTAAATGATTTGGGCATCACGATTAGGATGCGCGGTCAATCGAAGCAATGGGGTGTTCCTACTACCTTAACCGTTGTTTACAAGCCAGGAGTAGACCAATGGTTTGCATCTTTTACCGTTGAAGTTCCAACACCGGAAACTAAATTTGGTTCGGATTCGGATTTGAATTATGAATCAATTGTATGTTTTGATTTAGGAACAGAAACAGCGCTAACTCTTTATGATGGGAAAGATTTCACTGAGCTAGAGAATCCGCGCTTTACTCAGCGCTGCGAGCAATTGATCAAAAGAAAGTCTTCAGATTTGAGGCGCAAGCGCGCGCCTAGTCGGAAAAAGAAAGTTAAAGCTTCAAGACGTTGGAGGAAAGCCAGAAAACAGGTATCTAGACTTCAAAGAAAGGTAGCTAATCAACGCCAGGATTGGCAGCACAAGGTGACATCAGAGATTGCTAGTCGTTATGACATCGGTGTCACCGAACAGTTGAATACTAAGAATATGACGCGCAAAGCTAAAAAAGGCAGCAAACGTAAAAAACAGAAAGCCGGACTCAATAAGTCAATTCTTTCTGTTGGTTTCGGTGCGCTTAATCAGATGATGGCGTACAAAATTGAACAGAAGGGTGGTTTGATGTTGATGCTGCCGACAAAACAAATAAAACCATCACAGCGCTGCCCTAATTGTGGAGTAGTCCATAAAGATTGGGCTTATTTATCAAATCGCTATCATGTTTGCGGTGATTGTGGATTTGAAATACCTCGCGATCGAGGTTCTGTGATGGTTTTATATAATGTTGTGACTAATGCACAACCGGGGCTAGGAACTCGCCTCGTAGACTGTGGATGTCTAGGCTCTACTAATTCGACCAGTAAGCGTAAGCATACTGGATCGATGCGGCAACTTGGACAAAGGAAGCGTCGAAAGTCCTGTCTCAATTTGGATGGGGAATTAGAAACCCCGTCCTCCTGTGAGGCGGGGTAGTTCATAGATGAGGATACTAATCGGTGAGGGGTCACAATGTACATCGTACAAATTGCGTCTGAATGCGCTCCAGTAATTAAAGCTGGAGGCTTGGGCGATGTTGTTTTCGGATTGAGTCGGGAGTTGCAGATTCGGGGACATGCGGTAGAGATTATTCTACCAAAGTACGATTGCATGAGGTACGACCATATTTGGGGACTCCACGAAGCCTATCGCGATTTAGAAGTACCTTGGTTTGACGGGGCGATTCGCTGCGATATCTATTGCGGCTGGGTACACGGACTGTTATGCTTTTTTATCGAACCCATATCGGGCGATAATTTCTTCAATCGGGGTTGTTATTACGGTTGCTTGGACGAACACATGCGCTTTGCTTTTTTTAGCAAGGCGGCTTTGGAATTTATGCTCAAAACGAACAAGCGTCCCGATGTGATTCACTGTCACGACTGGCAAACGGGTTTAGTTCCTGTCATGCTTTACGAGATTTATCAATATCACGGCATGGCGAATCAACGGGTATGTTACACGATTCACAACTTTAAACATCAGGGAATTGCGGGTGCCAATGTTCTCCAAGCCACCGGGTTGAATAACGAGAGTTATTACTACGACGAAAGCCGCCTTTTGGATAACAACGACAAAACCGCAATTAACTATATGAAAGGCGGAATTGTTTACTCGAATTTTGTCAACACCGTTTCGCCCCACCATGCTTGGGAAGCTCGTTTTTCAGAAATTGGTTGTGGGTTGCAGCCAACCTTGGATATTCACCAAAATAAGTTTGGCGGCGTTCTCAACGGCATTGATTATAATGTGTGGAATCCGGAAGTAGACTCGTATATTCCCCATCCCTATAGTGCGGATAATTTGAAGGGGAAAATGCTCAACAAAAAAGCTTTAAGGGAGCGCCTATGGCTGCGTAATAGCGATCGACCACTTATTTGCTATATCGGTCGTTTGGACGAGCAAAAAGGCGTGCATTTGGTGCATCACGCTATTTATTACGCCCTTGGTAAAAAAGCTCAGTTTGTTTTGTTAGGCTCCGCTACAGAACCGGGAATTAATACTTGGTTCCGCCATGAAAAAGATTATTTGAACGATAACCCAGACGTTCATATAGAGCTTGGCTTTAATGAAGAGTTATCTCACTTAATTTATGCCGGAGCCGATATGATTGTGGTTCCCAGCAATTACGAACCTTGTGGGCTAACGCAAATGATTGGTTTGAAATACGGAACCGTGCCCATTGTCAGGGGAGTTGGCGGTCTTGTGAATACAGTTTTTGACCGCGACTATGACCAGGATAAAAAGGCAAAAGAACGCAATGGTTATGTATTCTATCAGACAGATAATCAGGCAATTGAATCGGCAATAGATCGGGCAATTAGTTTGTGGTATCGCCATCCCAAAGACTTCCGCCAATTAATCAGTCAGGGAATGGAATATGACTACTCTTGGCAGAATCCGGGCGCTCAATATGTAGGGATTTACGACTACATTCGACACAAGTAAGAATTTTAGATTTTAGATTTTAGATTTTAGATTTTAGATCGCAGATTTATAGCTAGGGAATAGGGGCTAGGGAAAGAAAGACGCCGCATCAAGGGTGTCTCTAATAAATCAATCCTCACTGTCGGGCAAATCTGAAATCTAAAATCTAAAATCTAAAATTCTTCCAATGTTTGTTTAATCTGGGGGAATTCATCGATGGCTTTGTAGAGGCGTTCGATTTCAAAAGTTTCTAATGCTGTTTGCAGGGTTTGACAATAGTCGAGTAATAAATAACATTGGTGTTCGGTTCCCCAATCCTGCAAGCGTTGGATAAATTTACGAATATCTCGTGTAATTAAGGACTGGCGAAGAAATTGCCATTGTGTTTCTTCTTGGCGCAGTTTTTCTAGCAGTTCTGGTAGGTTTTTTATTGTTTGTGAATTTGAGGATGGGGAGGCATCAGTTATCTTATCGTTTGATAGTGGTAACTCGTGCGGGAAAAGCTTTTTGAACTGAGCAACTAATTCATGGCAGGTGACGGGTTTGCGTAAGAATCCTTGACATAAAGAACTCACCTGCTGTTCTTGTTCAAAGGCAGCGGTAACAATAATAATAGGAATTGGCTGAGTTTGAGGATTGTTTTTAAGAGAAAGTGACGTTTGATAACCATCTAAATTCGGCATTCGTAAGTCTAGCAGAATCAAATCGGGATGGTAAATTTGCGCCATATTAATTGCTTCTAGTCCATCTTGTGCCATCAAGAGTGTGTGTTTTGTTTCGGCAAAATAACCTTGGATTAAGTCGCGATTGGATTGGACATCATCTACTACTAAAATTGTCATAGGTGCAAATTGATTGAGATTGCCGTCTAATTCGGGTTGGGGAGATTGATTGCAAGTTGAAGCAGCACAACTTAGATCTGGGAAAATGAAGCGGAAGGTGCTACCTTTACCTAATTCGCTTTCTAATTTAATGGTTCCACCCATCATTTCTGTCAGGCGCTTGGTGATAGCGAGTCCTAATCCGGTGCCGCCGTATTTGCGATCGCTTTGTCCTTCTGCTTGAATAAAAGCATCAAAAATCCGTTCCTGTTGTTCGATAGCAATGCCAATTCCCGTATCAGCGATCGCAAGTTCTAGTTGAATTTTGCAATGGGCATTTTCGATAGTTTGGCTTTTAGCGGTGATTTGTACGTAGCCAGTTTCAGTGAATTTGAGGGCGTTACCAACAACGTTAAATAAAATTTGGCGCAGGCGAACTTCATCAAAAATGATGCTGGGGGGTAAATTGGGATCGATCTCGGCGATGATAGCTAGATTTTTTTCAGAGGCTTTTTGGGAAAAAATATACACGATTTCGTTAATTAAAGCTTCCAAATTCAGCGGTTCGTAGCGCAGTTGCAGCTTTCCTGATTCAATTTTGGAGAGGTCGAGGATATCGTTAATTAGAGCCAGTAAAGTTTTACCGCTAGAAGCAATTGCATTCAAATAAAACCGCGCCTGGGGTTCTGTTACTAAGTCCTGTAACAGATGGCTAAAACCGAGAATTGCATTCATAGGAGTGCGAATTTCGTGGCTCATATTTGCTAGAAATTCGCTTTTGGCACGATTGGCTGTTTCGGCAGATATTAGCGCTTGTTGGAGTTCATTTTCGATGTGCTTGATATCGGTAATATCCATTTCAATGCCGTCCCAAATCACCCGACCATCATCCATCTGGCGAGGAATAGAACGAAGTTGAGACCACTGAATTCCAGCATCTGGAGTTTGTTTCCGCATCTGCATTTGATAAGCAGAAAGATTGCGGAATGATTCCTCTGTCAACTTTTCATTCAGGATACGATCTTCCTCAACAATCAGGTTATGCAAAAGGCTACCATCCTGGATTATGGCTTCTGGTTCCACCCCAACTAGCCGTTTGATACCTCCACTAATGTAAGAAAAGTGATAGCGCCCGTCGGGTTCTCGCACCAGCTGATAAATCACTCCCTTGTCGAGGTTATCGCCCAGGGTACGCAGCATATTTTCTCGCTCTTGTAAGGCGAGTTCAGCCTGTTTGCGTTGGCTGATATCGCGACAGACACAGATTAGTTCCCCTCTTTCAGTTAAGGTGAGAGAAACTTCTTCGGCGAATGTAGTACCATCCTTTTTTTTAGCAGTAGCTTCTCCTCGCCAACGCTTCTGTTCTAATAGGATGGGAAACACATCGCGCTCTAATCTACTAATTTCTTCAGGATAGTAGAGTTCTTTCCAGGTTTTGCCAATTAGTTCGCTGGCGTCGCTGTAGCCAAATATAGTGACATGGGCTTTATTCAGATAGGTGTATTGACTATTTTGATCGAGAATTGCAATGCCTTCTGTAGCAGCTTCTATTACTGCTAAATGCTTTTGCAAAGTTATTTGTGCTTGTTTGCGATCGCTTATTTCCACCACCACAACTCCCAGATAAGACGGCTGTCCCTCTGGGTCAAAAATGGGGAAATAAGACACTAACCAGTGGCGTAAAATACCCGGAAGCTGTGGCACTTCGCCGCTAATTTCTACGTTGAGAATCGGTTTACCTGTATCGAGTACCTGTTGATGTATAGGTTCTACTACAGCAGCCAAATCCGGCAGAATTTCGCCCATTGTTTTACCAATATGGCTTGCTACTGGTACCCCGTTGATCTCTGCCATTATTTGATTGACTTGTACGTAACGCAGTTGCCGATTTTGCATCAGCATTCCGATAGGTGCAGAGGCAAAAAAAGCATTAAGTTGCGCTTCTCGCAGTGCAATTTCTCGTTCTAAAACTTTGTGCGAGCTAATGTCTTGAATTTGGGCAATAAAATATAGCGGTTGTTCTTCATCATCTCGTACTAAGGATACAGATACAAGTACCCAGACAACATGACTGAGTTTGTGTAAATAGCGCTTTTCTCTTTGGTAAGTGCGAATTTCTCCTGCTAGCATTTGCCGCATGTATTCAAAGTCTGTTTCTAAATCATCAGGATGAGTAATACTCGGGCAGGTCATAGTTAATAATTCTGCTTCGCTGTAGCTCACAATTTGGCAAAGAGAGGGATTGACCTTGAGCCAGCGTCCATCGAGAGCAACTAATGCCACTCCAATTGCTGCATCTTCAAACGAACGGCGAAATCTTTCTTCGCTCTTTTGTAGTGCTTTGGTACGCTCGTTCACCTCACGTTCTAACTCGCGTTCGTAGTTTTTCCGTAACTGTTCTATTTGCTTGCGATCGCTGATATCAGAAAATGTAGTAATTGCGTAAATAACATTACCCGATTCATCAAATACGGGAGTGCTACGCACTTCTAAAGGAATAATTTTGCCATCTTTTCGATGAATTTCGATATCTTCTGTAAAAACAGTTTCTCCTTTTAAAGCGCGTATGTTTGGCAATTGTTCTGTAGGATAAAGTTGCTCGGTGCCAGCAATGTAAATTTGGTATCTTGAGGATATATTTTGGCTAAATATTTCAGTGATATCCCGACCAATAATTTCAATTCCCGCTTGATTTATCCCCTCAAGGCGACCCCTTTCATTATGAATTGATACCCCTACGGGAATGCTCTCGAAAAATTTGGCTAATCTGGCTTCGCTTTTGCTGAGTGATTGGAATATGGCTTGGAGTTGATCTGCCATCTGATTAAACGATGTGGCTAACTCGCCTAATTCATCTTCCCGGTTGATATTTACCTGCTGCTCCCAGTGACCGATGGCAATTTCTTTGGCTGCATTGTTGAGGCGGATAATCGGTTTTGTCACCGAATTAGCGGTAATAATGCCAATAATAATTGATGCGATCGCGGCGGCAATACACAGCACAATTGTCGTGCGATTATTGGCATTAATTTTATCCATAAAGTCTGCTTCGGGAACAACTACCACAATCAACCAATCCAAACCTAACCGATCTCGCCAAGGTGTGAGCTGAATAAATTGGCGCTGACCAGCTATTTTAAAATCAAGCTTTTGGTTTTGATCGATTTTACTCAGGTTATCAAAATGGTCTGTTAAATACTTGGTTGTCAATCGAATTAAATCATATTTACTATCGCTCGCCTTGATTCTTTTTGCCTTCCCATTAACTACTCTAAACGGTCGTTCTTGTGTCGAACTAGCTACCAAAAAGCCGTTACGCTCTAAGATAAAAATCTTTCCAGATCGGCTGACTTTTAGGCGTGCCAGAAAATTACTCATCTGGGCAAGAAGATGGTCAATACTAAGAACGCCGCTAATTTTTTTGGTTTTATTGTAGATGGGATAGCTGGCAGAAATTGAGATTACATCTGGTCGATCTTCCCATTGATAAATTTGGCTCCAGATAGGTTTACCTGCTTTTACCGCATCGGTATACCAAGCTTCCTGGCGCGGTTCCCAGTCTTTAACCCCTAAAAGTTTAGTGCGATTTCCCTGTTTGTCTGTGGCGTAAATGTAAAGTTTACCAGGTTTAGACCGAGAAACTTCATTGATTAACAAGTTGCCATTTTCTAGGCGCTCAACTCCAATAAATTCGCCTTGTGTATTGCCAAAGGAAATGTAGCCAACATCAAACACCTGCATTTGTTTCCAAAAGTAGCGTCCCGTGCTTTCAAAGTTAGAGGTGTTCAACATTCCTAACTCAATCGCACTCGAATTAATTTGATTAATTTGATCGGGGATGGAAAGAAAATCGTCGAGTTGGTGAGCGATGCGATCGCTTATTTCCTGTCGTAATTTTAAACTTAGTTCGTTAACGTCTTGTTGCCCATTTTTAAACGCAAGATACCCCACCAACCCCACCGTGCCGATTAGTTGCACCACAAAGGGGACAATAAACACGGTTCGCAGTGGCAGTTTCTTCAAGGCTTTAATCACAAATTGTTATTCTTCCGTTTGGGCTGGTTTAATTTTAGCGATCGCTTCCAATATTTTGTCATATTGAAAGTTCTCTGTGTAACTTATTAGCACCTTTGCTAACTCTGTTTCTTGCTGCTCAATTTGGGCAATTAGCCGATATAGCATTTGATCGTCCAAAGCTAAAGCGGATGCTTCTAAATCTGTCAGCCACGATTCTGGTAGCTTTTGCATCGCCGATATACTTAGAACCCAGTCACTCTGATTCGACGTTTCGCTTTTTTCGTAAATAAAACGCACTCCTAAATATTGTTTAATTTTGTTAAATATTACTTGGTCTACAAAAGGTTTGTGGATAATATCATTGCACCCAGAGGACAATATATCTGGTTTTTGTTCTTCAAATACACTAGCAGTTATAGCAATAATAACTGTAGCTTTACCTTTTAAAGTTGCTTTAATTTCTTTGGTAGCTTCGTAGCCATTCATCACTGGCATTTGCATATCCATAAAAATCAGATGAGGCTCAAAAGTTTCCCAAACTTCAATCGCTTCTTGACCATTTTTTGCCACTCTAACCTCAAACCCTACTTGGGAAAGAAGCTGTACCAATAGTTCTCGGTTACTCAATTTATCATCTACGACTAAAATTCGGTAACGGTGTTGGTTAGGTGCTAGGGCAATAACGCGCTTAACCAGGAATTTACATTCATTGTTTGCCGTTTCAACTGGGGTGACGGAGATTTGGAATTTAAAAGTTGTTCCCACATTCAATTGAGAATTTACCGTCATATCGCCGCCTAAAAGTTCGATATATCTCTGACTTATTGTTAATCCTAAGCCCGTTCCTTCTGCTGCATCAATACCGGCTTTGCTTTGCACAAATGGTTGAAAAATTTTATTGATTTCTTCTGGCGGAATTCCCACGCCTGTATCGGAAATTTCAAATTGAAGCGTAATTTTTCCGTTTTCAGCTATCAGAGATACTTTGGTACTAACTACTGACACTCTGAGGATGACACTGCCGGATTTAGTAAACTTAATTGCATTGCCAATTAAGTTAATTAAGACTTGACGCAGTTTTAAGCGATCGCTCACAATCAACTCGGGAAGATTGGGAGACAAAACCAAATTTAATTCCAGCCCTTTCTCAACAGCTTTGAGCCGGAACATCTCTTCTATTTCCAACACCATTTCAATCAAATTAAAGTCGGTATTATTAACCGTTATCCGTCCCGCTTCAATTTTGGATATATTTAAAATATCGTTGATTAAATTTAGCAAATGTTCTCCGCTTCTTCGGATAATATTTAAATTTTTTTGTTGCTCCAAGGTCAGATTAGAGCCGTTCTGCATCAGTTGAGTAAAACCAAAAATTGCGTTCAGGGGTGTACGCAACTCATGGCTCATATTAGCCAAAAATGCACTTTTAAAACGGTTAGCTGCTTCCGCTGCTTCTTTTGCCTCTTGCAATTTTTCTTCCGTGCGGCGGTGCGCCTCAATTTCCGCTTGGAGTTGCTGATTTTGCTCTTGTATTTGTTTTTTCAACCTTTGGTTAGTCAGTTGAGTTCCAATTCTAATCAGAACTTCTTCCGGGCGAAATGGTTTAGTAATGTAGTCTGCTGCCCCTATTTTAAAAGCTTCCAGCAAATTGTCTATTTCGTTGCTGGCTGTGAGAAAAATAATCGGAATTTGGCAAAACTTTGGGTTGGTTTTTAACTTTTCGCAAACTGCTAGCCCGTTCATCCCTGGCATCATCAAGTCGAGTAAAATCAGGTCGGGGTGGGCAGTCTTAACCCGCTCTAAAGCTTGCTCTCCGCTAGTGGCAAAGGTAGTTTCGTACCCTGCCTGCTCCAGCATCTTGCCCATCACTTGCAAATTTTGGCTCACATCATCAACGATTAAAATTAAGCAGTCTTCAGGGTAGAACGGTTTCATCTTATACTTCTTTTGAGAGCATGAGTCGATTGCGATATCTGCCTACGGAATGCTAAGCCAACGCAATATATATATTTCTATAGAAGCTAAACAGAGGCTGGGAAAAGCACAATATTTATTTTTTACCATAAAACATTTATCTTTACTTTAAGATGCAAATGCCCTTGTTGTGTTCCCTAACTCCAGTGGGAAGATGGGTTAAATTTTGAAAATAGCTCCTAAATATGCATTTTTTGTGCAGAAATCAAGTATTTAATAAAAGTTAATATAACTGCTGAAGCAAATTAGATTAACGTACCATATAAGCTTTACTCTTACAATGGGTAATAACCCCGCTTTTTTGAAAAAACCGGGGTTATCCAAGGTTTATGAGTAGTTCTCAAGACCTGAGACGCCCAGAACGCAGAATACTAATAATTAACCACAACCCTAGAAAGCTCGCTACCCCAAATAAAGCATTACTTAAAATCGATAGCTGACTCGTTTGTGTCGAGATAATTGCTGCCCCAATAATCAGCGAACCCACGACGATACTAAAAGAAAGTCGATTAGCGGAAACATCTATGGTGCGCCGCACAAGATCTAGGTCTTTGAGAGTTAAATTCCATTTTAAAGTTTCCGACGTCACCCGGTCTAAAAGCAATTCAATCTGGCGCGGAGATTGTAAGGAAAGACTTTTAATATCCAGTGCGGTTCTCAACAGCGCTTGCACCGGATCGTTGCCAATTAATTGCCGTCGAAACAAATCCGTAATTAACGGTTTAACTTCATCTAAAAGGTTAATTTCTGGGTAAAAAGATCGCGCTACTCCCTCTAAATTTGCTAGAGTTTTGGCGTACAATCCCAGATTCCCAGGCAAGCGAATCTTGTTATTTCTTGCTACTTGCAACACCTCGTAAAATGCCTGACTGAAATTAAATTGAGAAAGACTGATATTGTAGTACTTTCTCAACATGCGATCGTAATCATTCTCTAACCGAGAGACGCTGGTAGATTTAGTAAACTCGGCGAGTTGTAGCGTTAATTGAGCGCACCGCTGAGCATCTAGATCTACAATTGCTAATATCATCTCGGTCAAAATTCTTTGGGTGCGCGGGTCGAGGCGACCGACCATGCCGCAATCTAAGAGCGCTACGCGACCATCTTTGAGATAAAATAAATTTCCTGGATGGGGGTCGGCGTGAAAGAATCCGTCAATATATAACTGTTGAAAAAAGGCGCGGAATAGTAGGGTGGTAATTTCTTGCCGCCTTTCGGGCGTTAAGATTGCTACGGTACCATTGCCGTTATTTTCTTCGTATATAACAGGCGCTGATAATAACGGTACTCCATCCATCCATTCCATTACGAGTAATTTTTCCGTTGTCAAATCCCAAAAAATTTCTGGTACAACGAGTTGGGAAGGATCGAACCAGCGACTAGAGGATAAATTGCGCCGTAATTGATCGGTAAAACCAGCTTCTCTACTAAAATCTAATTCTGCCTCTAGAGCGGTGCTGAATTCTTCTGCTAAAGACCTAATATCGTAGTCTTGACCAAACTCAGTTAGCGCGACTAAATCGGCTACACCTTTAATTAAAGAAATATCGCGGGCAACAATCGCATCAATTCCCGGACGCTGGACTTTGAGGGCGACTTCTCGACCATTGGCTAATGTGGCGCGATGAGTTTGGGCAATCGAACCTGCGGCAACTGGCTGTAAATTAATCGTGGCAAAAGTTTCTTCCAAAGGTTGTTTGAGTTGCTGCCGAATCATCACGTCAATTTCTGACCAGGGCACCGGCGGCACATCATCTTGCAGCGTGGATAATTCTTCGATATATTCTCCTGGCAACAAGTCGGGGCGAGTACTTAGCAACTGTCCTAATTTGACATAAACGGGGCCTAATTCGATCAAGATTTTGCGTAGAACCGCAGGCGGGGGTAGTTGAGGTTCATCAGCTTTGGCACCTGTCAGCAGCCGTCGCATGTAATCCCAGCCATTGCGGAGAACAACTTCGATAATATCTTTTTGGCGCGAAACGCTTTGGGTTAAAAACATAGTTGGTAATTGGTAATGGGTAATTGGTAATTTCAGATTGCAGATTTAAGATAGTAGATTTAAGATTTAAATAAATTTGATTGAGCATTGCCATTTGCTTTTGTTTAATCTCCGATCTGAAATCTCAAATCTCCAATCTGAAATTAGCCATTAGCTAAATAGGTAAACAACAAGGAATTATAATGCATCTGAAACCGGCGGTTGTTTGTGCGGCTTTCAGGGCTTGGCTGGCGGCGGTGCAATCTCTGAACCGTTGAACGGAAGATTGAACTGCTGATGCCAAACTTTGCTCGGTAAACATGCGCTTGACATAATCCGAGCAAGATTCGTCACCGTGTAACAGTCTATGGGGGTAAGAAAAGCCCTTAAGGGGCGAAATGTACTGCTTATAGGTACTAATTGCGTTTATTGCTACTGTTCTGGCTTGTGTATCAAAGGTGCTAGTTTGCATGAGAATCCACTGACTCGACAAGCGACCTTTAAGTTTTAACGGCTAAAGCAGTTTCAGCGCATCTACCTAGAGTTTAATTGGATTTTAGATTTTAGATTTGAGATCGCAGATTGGAGATTGAGTAGGGGCACAGCTCAGGTAAGTTTTGCCGGTGCCTTGCCCCTATTGTATGGGCAATTACCTATTACCCATGACCCATTACCCATTCCCTATAACAAATCTGAGAATTTGGGATTGTCTTGCAGGAGTTTGAGTACCTGTTTGATTTCTTGGGTGCGGTCTTTTTTGACGATCAGGGTAGCGTTGCGATCGCGCACAATCACAATATCTTCCAATCCAATCGTCACGATCGCTTCCGAGTCATCGCTGGAATAAATAATTGCCCCGGATGTATCCAGCCCTATATGATTGGCTAACTCGACATTCGGTTTATCCCCTTTCAGCAAGCGTTCGATCGCGTTCCAATCTCCTAAATCATCCCAGCCAAAGGAGGCGGGGATAACGTGCGCCAGTTGGGTTTTTTCCATCAATGCATAATCGATACTTTTCTTGGGTAACGTGGGATACGCATTGACGCCAGATTCTGCCAAAGGAGCGATGATTTCTGCTGCGTGGGCGTATAGTTCTTTGACAACTACCCCAGCGCGAAAAATAAACATACCGCTGTTCCACGAGAAGCGATTCGTCGCCAGAAATTCTGCTGCGGTTTGACGGTCAGGTTTTTCGGTAAAGCGGTTGACGCGGTAAGCAGGAAAATCCCCAAACTTACCAATTTGTTCCCCTTGTTCGATATAGCCGTAACCAGTTGATGGATAATCCGGCTCAATTCCCAAGGTGACAATTGCCTCTTCTTTGGCTGCGAGTGTGGCGGCGGCTAAGAGAGTTTTATGATAGGTTTCTTGGTCGGCAATCCAGTGATCCGCAGGAAAAAAGCCAACTACCGCATCTTCTCCATAGCGTTTCTGGATTTCCAAAGCCGCCCAAGCAACAGCGGGGGCAGTGTCCCGTCCTTCAGGTTCTACCAACAAGTTTTCTGCTGGCAGGTGAGGTAGCTGGGAAGCCACGCCATCGGCTAACTGACCGCTCGTTACCACCCACAATTTTTCCCAGCCTCCAGCGAGTTCTAGCAGCCTTAAGGCGGTTGATTGCAAAAGACTGTTGCCACTTCCGTCTAAACTTAAAAACTGTTTGGGTCGTTGCTTGCGGCTGAGAGGCCAAAAGCGTTCGCCTTTACCACCAGCAAGGATAACAGGGATTAAGGATGTACTCATTGGTAACCTATCGCGGTATCTAATATTTTCAGTGTTCCCACCAAGCTTCGGAGCCTAACCATGAATTTCCGGGACTTTTGGGGCGCAGCGTTGCCCCTATTATGCGATCAAATCAAGTACAACAGTCGGTAGATCGAGGGAACAGTCTTGTGCAAGCAGATGTTTGAGCTAACCGGGATGCGGAATTTACCTAGCGGGGTATTGTATCTTACTTCACCCTGGTCTAAATCTGATAACTTTCACACATGGTAAAGAACACGACATGGTTAGATAGGGTGGTGCGTACAACAGCCAAAATTTTTTGGGAATGGGGTCGCCCTGTGATTTCACTCGCTTGCAGGCGTGTCTAATGGTTGCGATCGCGATCGTCAGGTGGCACAACAGCAGTGCGCGTGGCACAAGCCTTAGTCTAAACTCCATAAAGAATGTGAGGAGCGAGCAAATGGAATTGCGTCAAGATGCTTTGGAGATTCTCAAAGAAACCAGTCGAACTTTTTATATCCCCATTAGTGGTTTGCCCGAGGGACTGCAAGAAGCCGTAGCATCAGCTTACCTGTGTATGCGTGCGATTGATGAAATTGAGGATCATCCACTGCTAGATAACTCCGTCAAAGCCAAGCTGTTGCGAACAATTAGTTTGAAATTGCAAGCAGCAGTCGATCGCAACAGTTTGGAAGATTTATCCCCAGCTTTGAAGAATCACCCCAGTCCGCTACCGGAAGTCACCTGGAGGATAGGAGAATGGGCAGTTCTCCCCCCCGCAACCATTGCTCCTCGAATTTGGGATGCTACGGCAGCAATGGCAGATCGGATGGCACACTGGTCTGAAACCAACTGGAAAATTCACACCGAAGCCGATTTAGATCGTTACACGTTTGGGGTAGCTGGTGCGGTGGGTTTGTTACTGTCTGACTTGTGGGCTTGGTACGATGGCACCCAAACCAATCGCACCCACGCCATCGGCTTTGGTAGGGGGTTGCAAGCGGTGAACATTCTCCGCAACCACATGGAAGATCGTACCAGGGGTGTGGACTTCTTTCCCGATGGCTGGAGTAAAGACCAGATGTACGCCTACGCCCGTCGCAACCTGTTTCTGGCTGACGCCTATACCCAAGCTTTGCCCCTCGGTCCGGCTTTAGATTTTTGCAAAATTCCCCTGACTTTGGCTTATGCCACTCTGGACGCTCTGGCACACGGTGAAGAGAAACTCAGTCGCAGTGCGGTGATGGCTTTACTCGCCCAGGTAAGCGCCGGGAAATAGCTAAGCGCTAAAGCAGAGGAGATGGGGAAGATAGGGAAGATTTGGCAGAAATTACTTCAACTCCCCCAGCTCCCCCAGCTCCCTTTCTGGCTCAATGCGATCGCCCCAACTACTGGTCTAATCGTTCTCACCTTCGGTTTAGGCGATGATAGATTTTACGAACCCCACAAAGGTGACTTGGCTGGCGTTGCCCGCGAGGTGCTGCTGCGTGGCGATTGGGTAACGCCTACCCTCAACGGGGCGCCTTATTTAAATCAGCCGCTGTTGCTTTATTGGCTAATTGCTGCCAGTACGGCAAGGTTTTAACATCGTTTTGGGTTAAGTAAATTTATGATTTCTTTATCCGACGTTGCCGTCCAAGCCCAAATTTACGAAAGCTCTAACTCTTTGGTTTATCGAGGGATAAGAAAACAAGATAACAAAGCTGTAATTCTCAAACTGCTAAAACAAGAATATCCCACCCCAGCCGAACTGGCACGCTACAAACAGGAATATGAAATCACTCGCTCCTTAAATATAGAAGGCGCCATCAAGGCTTACAGCTTACAAGAGTATCAAAGAACTTTACTGATTATTCTGGAAGATTTTGGCGGCGAATCTTTGCATAAATTAATAAACTCTTCCCCCAAGGCTCAGAGGGAAGGAGAGCTACGCTGGCTAGGAGGCAATCTGCCAATACCCTTACCGGAATTCTTACCCCTCGCCATCAAAATTACAGAAATTTTGGGTCGCATTCATTCAGCTAATATTATCCACAAAGATATTAACCCCAGCAATATTGTTTTAAATCCAAAAACTGGCGAAGTTAAAATTATCGACTTTGGCATTGCTACCAGGTTAACCCGCACGAATCCCACCCTATCTCATCCTAATGTTTTAGAAGGAACTTTAGCCTACATGTCGCCGGAACAAACGGGAAGAATGAACCGTTTTTTAGATTACCGTACCGACTTTTACTCCCTTGGCGTTACCTTCTACGAATTACTCGCAGGACAACGACCTTTTACTACCACGGATGTACTGGAATTGGTACATTGTCAGATCGCAAAGCAGCCCATTCCTCTCCATATTTTGAGAGAGGGAGAAGTGCCTAAATCAGTTTCAGATATAGTGATGAAACTAATGGCAAAAACTGCTGAAGAACGATATCAAAGTGCTTGGGGGATAGTAGCTGATTTAGAAACTTGTCTCAGACAATTAGAAACGACGGGTAGAATTGCAGAATTTCCCATAGGTTCTCAAGATATTTCTGATAAATTTCAAATTCCCCAAAAACTTTATGGTAGAGAGCAAGAAATTGCCACCCTCCTAGCTGCTTTTGAACGAGTCGCTGGGGGAGCGGGGGGAGCTGGGGGAGCTGAGGAAGCTGGGGGAGAAATTAGTTCTACTTCCTTGTCTTCCTTGTCTTCCTCATCTGCTGCCCATTCCCGTAGCGAATTAATGCTAGTAGCGGGTTATTCCGGCATTGGTAAATCAGCACTGGTTGCCGAAATATACAAACCCATAACTAAACGAAAAGGCTATTTTATTTCGGGAAAATTCGATCAATTTAAGCGCAACATACCCTATTCTGGGCTGGTTAATGCTTTTGCTGGATTGGTGCGGCAGATATTAACCGAAAGCCAATCCCAGTTAACAGCATGGCGAGCCAAAATATTATCGGCTTTAGGTGCTAACAGCCAGGTAATTATTGATGTGATTCCCGAAGTAGAATTGATTGTTGGCAAACAACCGGCGCTTCCGGAATTAGGGCCAACAGAAGCACAAAACCGCTTTAATCTGGCGTTTCAAAACTTTATTCGGGTATTTTGTTCTCCAGAGCATCCCTTAGTCATTTTCCTCGATGATTTACAGTGGGCAGACGCCGCCACGCTCAAATTAATTAAACTCATAATGACAGAGACGAATACTCAATATTTGTTAACCATCGGGGCGTATCGGGATAACGAAGTGAACTCTAACCATCCGTTGATTATCACCCTTGAGGAGTTACGCAAATCAGGTGCAATTATCAATCAAATTATCTTAAGCCCTTTAACCATCAATTGCGTTAGCCAGCTAATTGCAGAGACGCTACACAGTAAGATTGAATCGGTTAAGCCTTTGGCAAAATTAGTGTTCCGAAAAACTGGCGGCAATCCTTTTTTCGTCAATGAATTTCTCAAAACTTTATATACCGAAAACTTGATTGCATTTAATCCAAATAAATCTAGGCAAAGATGGAAGTGGAATTTAGCTCAAATTGAGGCAATGGGATTCACCGATAATGTAGTCGAATTAATGGCAAGCAGGTTAAAGAAATTGCCTAAATCCGTTCAAGAGCTGTTACAGATTGCCGCTTGTATAGGAGGGAGATTTGGCTCAAATACTCTGGCAATAATTACCGGAAAAAAATTAAGTCATATCGATAAAATTTTATTTAATACCGTTCAGTTAGGGTTGATTGTACCAACAGTAGATTTAGAGGATGAGCTGGTAATTCAAAGCTACAAATTTGGTCACGATCGCATTCAACAAGCGGCTTATGCTTTAATTAAAGATAGCGATAAGAAAGCGCTGCAATTACAAATTGGTCGATTGCTATTGCAGAATATTTCTAGCGAACGTCTGTCAGAAGAAATATTTAAAATTGTCGATCATTTCAATCTTAGCCTTGAACTTGTAACCGATGGCGAAGAACGCAACAAAATAGCCCAATTAAATTTGATGGCAGGGAAAAAAGCCAAGGCATCAACAGCTTATGAATCAGCCGTCAGATATTTGAATTTGGGGCGGACAGTTTTGGCTGAAGATAGCTGGGAAACCGAGTATGAATTGACGCTAAATATCTATCTAGAAGCAGTTGAAGCCGAGTATTTGAACACCAATTACAAGCAAGCAGAAGCTTTATCAGACATCGTCCTGAAGCAAGCGAAAAATGTAATAGAAAAAGTCAAAGTTTATGAAACGAGGATATTGTTTTATAGCGCTCAAAACCAATTGCAAACAGCTATAGAAACTGGCTTAGAAGTGTTAGAAATGTTAGGGGTGTCTTTGTCATTATCGCCACCTCAAATCCTCTCAGTAGAGGAACTCTACAACCTGCCAGAAATGACCGATGCTTATAAACAGGCAGCCATGCGGATATTAATGATGCTATTCGCTCCTACTTATTCTACTAATCCAGGATTGTTACTACAGATTTCATTTACAATGGTCGAGCTATGTATCAATTATGGGAATTCTCCCCTGGCTGCTTACGCATATGGTTTGTATGGCTTACTTTTATGTGGGGTACTAGAAGATATCGAGCTGGGTTATCAATTTGGCAAACTTTCTTTAAAGGTATTAGATAAGTTTGATGCTAAAGAAATAAAATGTCAAGTCTATAACAAATTTAATTCTTTTATTATCCACTGGAAAGAGGCTGCCAGAAGATCGTTAGAACCTTTACGCGAAACTGTTCAAATCGGTTTAGAAACTGGGGACATACAATTTGCTTGTTATGCTTCACTTAACTATTGCATCAACCTTTCCTTGATCGGAGAGCCTTTGGGATATGTTGATAATCAACACAGGCAATCTTGTAGCTTTATGGAAAATCTTAAACAGGATTTGCCGCTGCATGTTAACCAGCTATGGGCTGAATTTATTGGTTATTTTATCGAGAAAAAACCAGATACTAACCTTGGGTTAAACGAACAAAAACTAGCCTGCATGGTAGAGAATAATACAATTAGCTTTCTCTATACTTTTTATTTATTAAAAACTATACTCAGTTATTATTTTAAGGATACTGCTCAAGCTGTGGCGATCGCATCCGAAGCCGAAACATACCAAGCTGGTTTGATCGGGTTGTTGCCAATTAGCCAAATGCCGTTGTACTCTTCTCTGGCGATGCTTTCCCAGTACCATAACTCCCCAACTGAAGAACAAATAGAATATCTGAAAAAAGTAGATCTTAATCAGGAAAAACTGAAAATTTGGGCAGAACATGCACCGATGAATTATCAGCATAAATACGATCTAGTAGCAGCAGAAAAGGCGAGAATTTTAGAGCAAAATTGGTTGGCGGCAGAACTTTACGAACGGTCAATTAAAGGCGCTAAAGAAAACGGATATATTCATGAGGAAGCATTAGCTTATGAGTTAGCGGCAGAATTCTATTTAGCGCGGGGGATGGAGAAGATTGCCCAAACTTATATGACTGAAGCTCGTTATGGATACGTTCGCTGGCAAGCAACAAGTAAGGTAAAAGATTTAGAGGAACGCTATCCTGAGTTTTTGGCTCAAAGCTCCTTAAGGAGCGACAAAAGTACGACTACTTCCAGCAGTCATTCAACTTCATCTAGCGTTTTAGACTTGAACAGCGTTCTCAAGGCTTCCCAAGCACTTTCTGGTGAAATTGTTCTGGGAGACTTATTAGCTAAGATGATGAAAATTGCCATCGAAAATGCGGGAGCGCAAACAGGTTATTTAATCCTGAAACAGTGGGGAGAAGCTGGAAATGAGAACGAAAAATGGACGATTGAGGCATCGGGGGCAATAGAATCCGATGCATTCCAGGTTTTACAATCGATACCGATTGAGAATACTTCGATGGTGTCGAAAGCAATTGTTAACTATGTAATCCGCACCCAAAAGAGTTTAGTTTTAAACGATGCGGCGAAAGCAGATGATTTTGCTGAAGATCCTTACATTGTTAACCAGCAACCTAAATCTATTTTATGTACGCCGCTGTTAAATCAAGGCCACTTGGTGGGTATTCTTTATTTAGAAAACAATCTGACTACTGCGGCTTTTACGCCGGAGCGACTAGAAGTATTGAATCTGCTATCTTCCCAAGCGGCTATTTCAATTCAAAATGCTAAACTTTATGCCGAGTTGCGCGAAAGCGAGAGCAAGTTGACGCAATTTTTAGAAGCTGTACCCGTCGGGATAGCTGTATTTACTCCCAATGGTCATATATCTTACATGAATCAGACGGGACAGCAGATACTCGGTGTCGGCGCTAAACCTGAAACTGCACGGGAAGAATTAGCTTCAGCTTATCAAATTTACATTGCCGGAACCGATCGACTCTACCCCGCCGCACAAATGCCAGCTCTACTTGCGCTCAAGGGTGAAACTACCAGCATTGATGATATGGAAGTGCATCGCGGCGAAAAGATTATACCCTTGGAGGTGATATCTACACCGATTTTCGACGATAAAGGAAATATTATCTATTCGATCAATGCCTTTGCTGACATTACAAAACGCAAGCAGGCAGAGAAAGTATTAGCAGATTACAATCGAATTTTACAGCAGCAGGTGCAAGAGCGGACTTTGGAATTACAGCGGGAAATTGAGGAGCGCAAACGAGCAGAGAAAGCGGCTTTGGCAGCAAGTGAAGCTAAAAGTACTTTTTTGGCAAATATGAGCCACGAGTTACGTAGCCCGCTCAACGCGATTCTTGGTTTTGCCGATTTGATGAGTCGCTCGCGAGATATTCCCCCAGAGCAGCAAGATAGCCTGGGCATTATTACTCGCAGCGGGGAACATTTACTGGCGCTAATCAACCAAGTGTTAGATTTATCCAAAATCGAAGCAGGACGGATAACGCTTAACGAAGTTAACTTCGACTTGCATAGCCTCCTATTAGACTTGGAAAATATGTTTCAGCTCAAGGCTGAGGAAAAAAACTTGCAGTTGGTGTTTAATAAAGCTCCAGAGGTGCCGCAATATATTCGTACAGATGAGGTAAAGTTGCGCCAAGTGTTGATTAATCTGGTTTCTAACGCGATTAAATTTACCTCATCAGGCAGTGTATCGGTGCGGGTAGCTTCGGTTATAGAGAAGGAGCAAGATAGTAAGCTTGACGAATTATTAATGAAAAATTACCGATTGTGCTTTGAAGTGGAAGATACGGGTTGCGGAATTGCTGCTGAGGAATTAGAAAGATTATTTGAAGCGTTTGTGCAAACGACATCAGGGAAAGAATCGAAGGAAGGAACGGGTTTGGGATTGACAATTAGCCGCAAATTTGTAGAGATGATGGGAGGTGAGATTGGGGTTAGTTCGCAAGTGGGGAAGGGGACTACTTTTAAGTTTGAGATTAAAGCGATCGCAATTGCTCCAGAGTCAGGCGATCGCATCCCATCTACTCCCAGAGCGATCGCATTAGCAGCCAACCAAGGAGAATATCGCATCTTGATCGTCGATGATAACCAGGACAACCGCCAACTATTGATCAAGATGCTTTCTCCCTTGGGTTTTAAACTGCAACAAGCTAGCAATGGCATCGAAGCAATCGAACTTTGGCAAGCTTTTGAGCCGCAGTTAATCTTTATGGATATCCGGATGCCGATTCTGGATGGATATGAGGCGACTCAACGAATTAAAGCCACCCCCAAAGGACAGGAGACAGCTATCGTCGCTTTGAGTGCTAGTTGCTTAGAAGAAGAGCGATCCGCTATCCTCGCTGTGGGTTGCGATGATTTTATCCGCAAACCCTTCCTCACGACAGAGATTTTGGATGCGCTGCACAAACATATCGGGGTGCAATACCTTTACGATCTACCTGCGGCTGTAATTGACTCTACCACCACCTCATCAGATATCTTGACTTTATCGGCGATCGCTGCGTTACCTGCCGATTTGATAGCTGACTTTCGCCAAGCGATAATCGATTTAGATGTGGAGATGATACAGACTTATATCGAGTGCATCCAAACCCACGCTCCTTCCCTCGCCGATGCTTTAGCTGCTTTGGCTAAGAACTTTCAGTTTGAACAGATCTTAGCTTTAATTAACCCGGGAACAGAAGCAACATGAGCCAGGATAAAACCACTTCATTTAAAGGCAATATTTTGGTGGTGGATGATATCACCGCCAATTTGAATCTATTGAGCGAGCTTTTATCTTCTGCTGGTTATAAAGTGCGCCCAGCTCCCAGTGGCAAACTAGCGATTCAGTCGGCTCAATCAACTCCGCCAGACTTAATTTTGCTGGATATCTTGATGCCAGAAATGGATGGCTATGAAGTCTGCGCGAAACTCAAAGATTCACCAAAAACCAAAGAAGTACCGATTATTTTTGTCAGCGCTTTGCACGAAGTATTTGATAAAGTGAAAGCTTTTTCGGTTGGCGGGGTAGACTATATTACTAAACCATTTCAAGCCGATGAAGTGATAGCGCGGGTTGAAACTCAACTGCGACTTAGCCGATTGGCAAAGCAATTAGCCGAGCAAAATATACGGCTGCAAGCCGAGATTGAAGAGCGCCAGCGAGTCGATGCTCAAATGCAATCTGCCAGAGCTTTCGTTGACTCGATCGTGGAAAATATCCCCAACATGATTTTTGTTAAAGATGCAGAAACTTTGAGCTTTGTCAGCTTTAACAAAGCCGGTGAAGAACTACTGGGATATTCTCGCCAAGAGCTAATTGGCAAAAATGACTATGATTTTTTCCCAGCCGAAGAAGCTGATTTTTTCGTGGCTAAAGATCGGGAAGTGTTGGCGAGTGGAGAAGTTTTAGATATTCCAGAAGAACGACTGGAAACTAAACATAAAGGCAAAAGGATTCTGCATACAAAAAAAATAGGAATTAGGGACGCAACTGGCAAACCGCAGTATTTGTTAGGGATTTCTGAAGATATTACCGAGAGCAAAATTGCCGAAGAAAAAATCCGCACTTCCGAAGCCAATTTAGCAGCTGCTCAGAGGCTGGCGCATATGGGTAATTGGGAATATAACTTTATCACCCAAAAGTTTAGTTGGTCGGAGGAACTTTTCCGCATTTTTGGTTTAGAGCCTAGCGGCTCGGAGCCAACTTACGCCGAACTTTTAGAAAAAGTTTATCCCGACGATCGAGAGTTGTTTGAATGGCATGTAAATCGAGCGATCGCAATGGGGATTCCCTACGATATCGATTTTCGCTTTTTTCGTCCCTCTGGCGAAATCCGCTACTTGGGAGCAAGGGGAGAAGCGATTTTAAACGAAGAGGGAGAAGTTGTCAAGTTATTTGGGACGGCGATCGATATAAGCGATCGCAAACATGTAGAAGAAGCACTGCAACTAGCAAAAGAAGCCGCCGAAGTTGCCAATCACGCCAAAAGCGAATTTCTCGCTAATATGAGCCACGAATTGAGAACGCCGCTCAATGCTATTTTAGGCTTTGCCCAAGTGATGCAGCGCAATTCTTCTCTATCAACTCAAGACCGAGAATATCTCAATATTATTATGAATTCTGGCGAACATTTGCTGGGATTGATCAACGATATTTTAGATATGTCCAAAATCGAAGCGGGTAAAATTAAATTCACCGAAACCAGCTTCGATCTGCGTCGCCTGCTTGCGAGCTTGGAAGAAATGTTCTGCATCCGAGCCACATCAAAAGGCTTGCAACTTTTAATTGAATGCTCAGAAGAAATTCCTCAATACATCCAAACCGATGAGGCAAAATTACGTCAAATTTTAATTAATTTACTAGATAATGCGATTAAATTTACCGAATCTGGTCAAGTGATATTGCGTCTCAAAGCCGAGTTGCGGCAACAGCAACACTTACCGATAACCCATTATCAATTATTCTTTGAAATAGCAGACACAGGCCCCGGTATTCATCCAGAAGAAATAGAAATTTTATTCCTTCCTTTTATCCAAAGCACAAGCAGTCGCAGATATAACGAAGGGACGGGTTTAGGTTTACCAATTAGTCGCAAATTTGTGCAACTGATGGCGGGAGAACTGACAGTAGACAGCCAAGTGGGTAAAGGCTCTACTTTTAAATTTGATATTCCAGTGAAGCTAGCTCAATCGACTGACATTAAAATTGAACAACCAACCGGACGGATAATTGAATTAGCACCAAATCAAAAAAAATATCGCATTCTGGTCGTAGAAGATAATTTAACCAATCGGCTTTTGTTGGTAAAATTATTGACATCCGTAGGCTTTCAAGTAGCAGAAGCTGTTAACGGTCAAGAAGCGATTGATATGTGGAATAGTTGGCAACCCCATCTAATTTTGATGGATATCCGAATGCCGGTGATGGATGGTTTTGAAGCCACAAAATTGATTAAGCAAACACCAAATGGCAAAGAAACTGCGATCGTTGCCTTAACCGCCAGCGTGTTTGAAGCGCAGCGAGAAGCTATTCTAAAAGCAGGCTGTGATGATTTTATTAGTAAACCGTTCCAGGAAAACCTATTGTTTGAAAAAATTGCAGCTCATTTGGGCGTTTTGTATACTTATCAAGCGCAAGCGCAACCAACTTCTCCAGGGGGAGAAAGCATCGATCAAATCACCCCTGAAGCTTTAGCTGTGATGCCAAAAGAATGGCTCGCTCAGCTCAACGAAGCCGCAGAAACCTGTCAAGATGAATTGATTCTCGCACTAATCGATCAAATTCCCAAATCCCACGAAGCTTTAAAGGTAGCTTTAATCGATTTAGTAGAAAACTTTCGCCTTGATATTATCTTTGAGCTAAGTCAAGCAGCAGCTCAAGAAGCTGCATTAGGAAGTTGAGGAAGACAAGGGAGACAAGGGAGACAAGGAAGACAAGGAAGACAAGGGAGACAAGGGAGACAAGGGAGACAAGGGAGACAAGGAAGACAAGGGAGACAAGGGA